>UMIG01042980.1_pt1 | contig 10457 bp, 10 predicted proteins | sample 1965761 | NCBI WGS metagenome assembly UMIG01 (sample SAMEA4836122, study PRJEB28245) | human gut metagenome | biome: gut microbiome; material: fecal sample | place: Denmark | collected 2008 | reverse complement strand
AACTATAGTGTTGCGGAATTAAGGCTATATATATTCGTAACAACAACAAAAGGTAATGTGCGTCTAACCAAATTAGAAATGTCATTACCATTTTCTCTATAACCATACAAAATAGTATCTACATCCATCAATTGTTTTTTAAATCCTATCATAGGAAATACTGCAAAATCTAATTCGGGATGATTTTCAAGGTAATCAACACGTTGTTCAAAGCAATAAGAAGCTATCAAATCATCAGCATCTAAATAAATAAGATATGTACCATTCACAAAATTTATAGCATAATTTCTACAAGACTGAGCACCTTTTATTAATAAATTTGGACGAACAAACAAATGGAAACGAGAATCATAAGAAACCATTTTTTTACCACCTCTACACTATTATCTGTTGATTGATCATCCACTATTATGACTTCAAAATTCGTATAACTTTGATTTTGTATTGCTTTTATCATACTAGCAATAAACTTTTCAGCATTATACATAGGTATGATTACTGATAACAACCTTCTTTCCATTAATCCCAATTTTTTTAATCCTCTAAAAAAGCATTACAATAGTCTATATCAACTAAAACATTTCCTTTTTATAATCTTCCATCAATCATCTCCCTATCCAAAATACCTTTCACATCATACACAACACCATTTTCATTCTTCAAGAATGAACGTATATCAAGAGAAACAAACTCTTTATGTGCAACAGCAAGTATTACCGCATTGAATTTGCCTTTCAGGCTTTCTAATGAAGATGAAGTGAGTTGCACACCATATTCATGCTCAACTTTATCTGCATTTGCCCAAGGATCATAAACCGTTATGTTCTTGGTATATTCCTCCAATGTGTGATATATGTCAACAATCTTAGTATTTCTTACATCCGGACAATTTTCTTTAAACGTAAAACCAAGGATCAATACATTACTATCTTTCACCAAGACACCCTTTTTATTCATCAGTTTTATCACCTGGTTGCCCACATAATCACCCATACCGTCATTCAGGCGACGGGCAGAAAACATCACACGAGGCAACACACCATATACTTGCGCTTTTTGAATCAGATAATAAGGGTCCACACTGATACAATGACCACCAACCAAACCCGGCTTCAACTTAATGAAATTCCACTTTGATGAAGCAGCCTCTATCACATCGTTGGTATCAATCCCCATCGCATTGAAAATTTTCGCCAACTCATTCATAAAAGCAATATTCACATCACGCTGGGAGTTTTCTATAATCTTTGATGCCTCTGCTACTTTTATGGAAGGGGCTTTATGAGTACCGTTTACCAATACCGAATTATAAACATTATCCACAATATCAGCAATTTCAGGCGTAGAACCGGAAGTCACTTTCTTAATCTTCTCAACCGTATGTTCTTTATCGCCCGGATTAATACGTTCAGGCGAATAACCAGCAAAAAAATCCTTATTAAATTTCAGACCTGACACACGTTCTACTACAGGCAAACATTCCTCCTCAGTAACACCTGGATAAACCGTTGACTCATAGACCACGATATCTCCTTTTGATATGACTTTACCAACTGTTTCACTTGCTCTCCATAAAGGTGTCAAATCCGGACGATTATTCGCATCTACCGGAGTGGGCACTGCAACCACATAAAAATTACATCCACGAATTCTATTGATGTCTGAAGTACACACAAAATCATAATTGCTAATAGCATCTTGCAATAATTCATCAGAGACTTCAAAAGTTGAATCGTGCCCAGCCATCAATTCATCCACACGCTTTCGATTCATATCAAACCCAACAGTGAAATATTTTGTTGAAAAAAGACGAGCTAAAGGAAGCCCTACATAACCGAGACCGATTACGCAAATCTTAATTGAATTCATATACTCTATTTTATTGATTTATAATAACATACAATCATACAGACTCATTAAAACTCATCACTCCAAATCGGTATATTTACATATTCTTTTATTACCGAATCTGCTATAGGATAATTATTGTCAGAGTCAATAAGATATGGCCAATTATATAGAGCAACTTCTACATTCTCTTTATTTATAGTTGGCCCATCATGAAGAATTCCACGTTTTGCTAAGGAGCATTCTATCAAAGAATTGCACATATATAAAGGTAAATGCAAATGATTTTTTCTGCAATAAGCAATCAAATTTTTATTGTTATTATTGAATCTGTCAATCATATGTAATACATATTGCTTTTGCAAATCAGACATGCGCTTTATTTTATATTCATGTTTAACAACCAAATGGAGTTTACAAAAAACTCTTCCCACAATAGAATAAAGCAATGCCCTTAATAAAAGAAGGGGGCATGATAAAGGATAATATCCTAATAATACTTCATTCCACAAAGAATTATTACGAAAATCATATTTATAATACTGAGGTTCCAACAAGTAACTCATCCAAAATAATTTCCGTAATAACAACTTTCCACGACTATCAGATTCTTTCTCTAAAGCATTATAAACATCAAAAGCTTTTGTATATAAATCATCTGACAACTTTAACATCCCCCCAGAAGTAGCTGAAATTGGCTTGTCATAAAAGAAACTATAAAAATAATTATCTGACAAATCCTCTAAAAAATATCCACCTATTTTAGCATGAAAAGTCTGACATAAATCATCTATCAAGACTACTCCTCTTAATTGACAGAGTTGTTTTATACGCAAATAATCCGGGTTGGGAATGCCAAAAAGATGAGAAAGAATAAGAATATCTATCGAATCAATATGTTTCTCTACAATGTCATAAGTTGTAGTAAAATAGTCTTTATCAATATCCATTAATACAACCCTATCCTCGGCCATTTGTATTACATCAAGAACAGTAGAACATGTAAAAACTTGCAACCCTACACGCTTTTTAGTTCCAAATAAATTCAAAAAGAAAAGCAAGGAAGAAGCTCCACTATTAAAAAAAAAACTATTAGATATAGTATTATCAATTTGTTGTCCTTTTCCACAAATACACTCCCACAAAAAATTATAATCTACATTGGGTTTAGAACGTGCTATCATATTCTTCCAAGCATTTTATTTATCAAATTTTTCGCATATTGCCAAGTAGTATCATAACCATATTGTAATTTAAAATATTGACGAGGCTTAGAACTGAAATTTCTAAAGTTTCGTTCTACATGCTCTATCATTGAACCTCCAAAATTAAAAAAGTGTACTTTTGACGAAAAATAACGTATTGCATACCATGTAAGATAAGTATGTCCCCCACTATCACGTAGTTTTTCATCGCTGGCTCCCAGCCAATAATATACTTCTTTTTGGTTATGAAGATAAAATGTTATTGCATGTATCTGATTTTGAGAATCCACTATTTTCAATATCGTCCCCATACCTCTTTTCATAACTTCCTTATATAATTTCCGGACTGTATCATTAAAATAAGGTTTCTTTAGTCCCTGACGCAAATAAGTTTTATCAGACTCTACAAGATACTCTTCCACATCATCAGTCTTTACAACCTGCAAATCAGACTTCTTCTCGACTTTATTCAAGATCCATTTATGTCCTTTACTAAACCGTTTAAATTCCTCTTCAAGCACATAGTTAGAATAGTCTATCACATAAGTATACAAAGTAGTTTGAGTAAATTTTTTCCAATACAAAGGCAACCAATAATCATAATTGTAGTTGAAATGCATAGAAAATCGTTTTATATCCTTCATAACGAATTCTATGATTTGATTAGAATATTCTTTTTGATTAGTAAGCTGCTTTTGTAAACGCATATTATTACGTTTACTCATATCTTCATACAACATACCTAATGATTGCGTCAATGGGGGCTGATGAATATTCCCCGATGAAAAATACGGAAGAGCTAAACCTGCAACAATAAGATTATCTTCATCAAAAAGCGCACAAATTTTAAAATCCGAATCTGTTATTGCATCAAGCCACCAAGAATAATCCCACAAAAAACCTTGAGGCGATTGGTCGACAAAATGGTTCCATACTTCATAATCATCCTCGGATAAATAACGTACAATCATATATACTTATTCTTATTTAATATTTGATTTTTGAATAAACGCAAACTATGCCTATAAATATAAGAGACACACCCTAACACACTTAGCATGAAAGCAATTTTCAGTATCAATCTATACCACAAATCATCTACTAACTGAAAGAAAAAAATTGAAATACACAATAGAAAAAAAATGAAACAAAAAAAATACATTTTTTTCCAATAATATCTAAGATAAGGAACTAACTTCATTGACAAAAGCAATGAGATAACTGAACTTACAAATTGAGATAGCAAAAATGCAACACCTGCCCCTAGATAGCCATAATTAGGAATAAGAATCATATTAAATACAAAATTCAATAAGACTGTGGAGAGGCTTATAATCATTACATATTTAGTATAGGAGAAAAATAGAGATTTGGAAAAAAAGAAATATAGTCCATTTAAAACATACCCAAATGTAATAAATACAATCGGTTGCCAAGATGAATAAAATTCGTCTGTGGTCATGAGCCGTATGAATTCAGGCGAAAAGAAAGTGATAACCAAAGCAACAAAACAACACAGTACATTGGAAATTTCGGCAAATTTATATATTGATTTATAATTTGATGATTCATTTTCTTTCTCCAACTTTTGGTAAAGCCAAGGAGTAAAAGCTTGATTAATACTCGAAGTAAATAAGTTAAGAATATTGCCAAATTGATTAGCTACGCCATACAAGCCCACTTGCTGAATACCAATAAGCTTATTCAATAATATGCGATCTAACATGACAGATAAATATCCTGAAACAGAATGGGGAATCAATGGCAGCGAGTATTTAAAAGCAGCAACTGATATTTCTTTATTAATACACAATGTAATATGAGGTAAAAAACTAATCATAGAATATATAAAGAAAATCATTGATACTATGAATGAGGATATAATTATACCTAATACACCTTGATGAAATACCATCAACATGAGTAAATTTAAAAAGACTTGCAATAGAAAATTACACATCAAATTTAATGTATATCTTAAGCCATCTTGTGTACATTGAAGCCATTGCTGATAAAACAAATACAAAGGACTAAGCATTGTCCCTAATATGGCAAGAAGCAACAAAGGATAAAAAGGTATTCCTTCTGCCAAAGGAACCAGAAGGGCATCATGGAAAATGATACAAATCAATCCCCAGAATGCGGAATTAAAAAGTACCATTAGCAAAATAGTTCCCCACACTATAGCTTGACCTTTAGATGTAACATATTTAAAATGAAAACGGGCAGCAGCAGCATGAAGAGAAACAAGAAATAAAATAGAAAGGAAACCCGTTATAGATGTTATCAAATTCATTATACCATAATCTTCCGGCTTTAAATAAGTTGTGTAAATTGGCAATAGCAAAAAACCAGTGCCTTTTTGCAATAGTGCACAAAAAGTATATAAAGATGAATTTTTCAGTATTTTATTTACAGTCATGTTATTTGGTATACCCCTTTAACCTTTGCTTCACTTTCTCTTCAAATCCATCAGCCCATAATTGACTTGAATCTATGGTATTCCAATTATCTCTATCCAACATCTCTAATTCTATCGCAGACTTCACCCAAACACCTACATCTGCAGGAAAATATTTGCGCACGATGGGAATGTCTATAATGATAATCTTTTTATGAAAAGCCATAGCTTCAAATAAACACGTAGAATAGCCACCCACAATGTAATGCGACTGCGAAATATCCTTATAAAGATTTATTTCTGAAAATGATAACGAAAGATTGGAATATTCATCTATAATCTCTTGATAGAACTGGATGACATCACGAGGATGTAATCTAAGCACAATCTTCTTTTCCGGATAAAAAGACGCCAAATCTTTTGCGAAAGACAACACATGTTCTCGAATGGAAGGTTGTGAAATTATTAAAAAATCATTAATCACTTCCTCACTGGCATATTGCTTAATATACCGATTCAGATGAGGACTGCCAACCGAAATAATCTCATACTTCCAATCTATATATTGTTTCCAATAGTCACCAAAGCTATATAAAATATCAGGAAGATAAGTTGCATATTCATCATGATTTACAATAAAATCATCTGCATGATAGCCTAAATGAGATTGCAAAATAGCACCATGTTGCATTTCTATTACTTTAATACCTAAATCGTGAGCAGCCTTGATTAGAGGAGCATAAGTTTCACCGTACGAACCACAGTTTACAGCAATCAAATTGCATTGTGTCTTTTTTAAGACCCATTTTATCAAAGAATAATATATGCGATGAAAATAATCCAAACGCCCTAACTCTTCAATTGTATAAAGTTCAGGATAATTTTTAATTATATAATCAAAGTCTATTCTCCTTATAGGTTTAATCTTATTAAAAACACGACTAAGTGTAAAAGACAAAAACAGCAAATAAGTTCTTATAAATGACATTGACTTATAAGAATTTTTGGCACGCCATTTAAATTCTTCATCAGCATCTTCAATCAATAGACTATCCTCAGGAAATAGATCATAATAGTAACCATCCATTGAATTATAATAAATCCCTTTTTCGCCTTCTACTTCTACATTAAAAAGAGTAGAAGAGAAAAATACAAGTTTTTTCTTCTTTACTCTTATTCGGATTAGATTACTAAATAATCTAAAAAAAATAGTAGGTTTAGACACTGGATTTCTACTAGAGGATGAAGTATTATCTTGATTCTTACTGCATAACAATTTATATCGCACAAATGGTAAGATCATCATTCCATTACTAAAACGTAACTCTAGCAGTTTTTTATCTTCCAAATAATCCATTCGAAAATGAAATTAAAAATTCACTCCTTTTTAAGAAAATCAATTATCTTTTCTGCAAATTCTCTCACACACCCTTCGCCTCCCTTTTTATTCATTAAAAGAATATCATCAATTTGCTTTACCTTTTCACAAGCATCAGCAGGACAAGCCTTTATACCTACAGCATTAAGTAATTTGCAACAATTTATATCATCGCCTATATAAGCCACTTCATCAAGCGATATACCTTCTTGTTCACAAATACCCATAGCAGCCTCTAACTTACCCTCCCCATGTTTACCTTGAATTAAATAATCTATTTTCAACTTGTTAGCTCTATCTTCTACCATCCGAGTATTTTCACTAGTTATGATACCAGTTTTAATACCTGCCTCACGCAAAAGCTGAAAGCCCATTCCATCACGAGTATTGAATTTTTTGAGTTCATATCCTGGTTCAGCATAATACATCCCTCCATCTGTCAACGTACCATCTACATCACTAATGAACAATTTGATTTTTCTTGGCCTTTCGATTCGTGAAAGTATATGCTTTTGCATCAATTTTTCTAAAATAATCCAATCGTCAGGTTCATCAACTTCAAAAGCTGTATATTCTGGCATTTCATATATACCAATATTTCCACTCAAACGATTACCTTTTTCTAAAATATTCTTTATGGTATTAATATAAAATGCACCATTTTCCATCAACATACCCGAGAAATTTTGACGGCGGGGACGTTTATGGTAATCATAATTTAAAGGGGTACCATCCTCATTCCAAAAAAAACGATAATTACGGACACAAGTCAACATAGAATCATATTTACCTTGCTTATATATAGAAAGAGCTTCTGTAAAATGGAGAGTTCCAGTTAAAGGTGAGGTCGCTTGAACTAGCATAAAAACGTCAAGTTCATTGAGCTTAGCCAATTTAATGTATTCAAGCATTACACTCTCTGTAGTAGCTGTATCAGAAGCATTTTCAGCTAAACGACGATAAATTACTGTTTTTTTATATGATTGTGCCACTACTGCGCATTCTATTTCATCACTATCAGTAGCTATTACTATTTCATCTACCAGAGAACAGTTCTCCAAGGCCTCAATATTCCAACAGACCAGAGGTTTACCACAAAAAAGTTTTATGTTTTTAAGAGGGATAGATTTACTCCCTCCTCTTACCGGTATAAATGCTATCGTTTTCATTTTTTATTCTAGAATTACCATTTTACTTGGTGCTTTTTCAATTTATCACGCTGAATCTTTTCAATATCCAAAATTTCCTCTTTTTTATAAGTCAGAGATTTAGCAACTGCCTTACAATCACGTACAAGTTTTCTTACGCCATCAGGTTCTAATGAAGCTGCATGGTCTGTTCCTTTCCAAGTACGGTCAAGCGTATAATGCCGTTCAATCCATTCTGCACCTAATGCAACAGCAGCCGAATCCACAGCAATTCCTAAATGATGTCCCGAAAATCCGATAGCTTTTATCCGGTCAGCATACAATTCACGTAAACGAGTTAATTCAAGTAAACATATATCTTCAAAAGGCACAGGATAACCAGATGTACAATCATAAATTACAAGATCTTTATTTCGTCCTTTCGATTCAAAAAAACGTATAATCTTTTCTTCTTCATCATGAGTAGTCATTCCAAAAGAAAGATGAATTTCTCCTTCAAAATGCTCACATAGATATTCAAGTAAATCTCTATTTAGATTACAAGCGGATGGAACTTTTATTAAATTAGGCTTTAAAGAACAGATTTCCTTCGCTGATGTAACATCCCATACTGAGGTAGAGTATTCAATACCATATTCATTACACCACTCTTGCAATTGGCGGTGTTGGTCAATCGTAAATTCAAGAAATTCACGATGTTTACCATAAGTATCGCCATAAGAATTCTCAGGATGAGGATGAGGGGAATTATATTCTTCAAAAGTGAGAAGTTCTCGATTACATCGCTTCTGAAATTTCACGACATCAGCGTTACAATAAGTTGCAGCTGTTTTGATTAACTCTTTTGCGATTAACATATCACCTTTGTGATTACAACCAATTTCTGCAATAATTTTAGGATTTTTCATTGGAATATCTATTTTATATGGAATAAATAACACCATTTATCAATATTCCATTTTTGACATTATAAGTCAACAATGCCCATTACTTCATGTCAAAAACAGATAAAATATATAAGCGTCCAATTTTGACGTATTGTATAGAAGAAAACACCATTTAATAATTTCCCTTTAAATAAAAAAATAACACTTGATTTTAATATATTAGTACTGATTCCTATCATTATGGACAGAAGATTCAAGTAGTCGAATATTGATATCCTGTTTATCCTTCAGTGATATCAATGTGTGGTGTACAATGACCACATTAATCGCTCCTCTTCGGGAGCGATTTTTTTTCTATACAAGAGGTCGGATTTTACTCATGCAGACATCTATTATGATTCTTACCGAAATTATTGCTATTAGAAGCAAAAATACATTATATGGGAATATTTACATATTGCAAAACATGATGCTAGAAAACAGTTTACGTAAACGAATTACATCTATTTATTTTAAGTAGAGCTTCGCTTTCCTTTACATATTGTCGAAATTTCTATCTAAAAAAACAAAAATAAGGATCCCAATACGAGCTATAACAAGTATTATCTTTATTCTTAACAAAAAATCATTACTCCAATGGATATTATTCTTCAACAAAAAAAAGAAAAAACTCAAAAACACAATCTGTTTTCCCTTCTACCCTTCTCCTATCTCCTCCACCAGCGACGCATGCACAAACGTCGTCGCCACCGCCATCACCCCCTCGATGTTCACCACCACCCTCCTATCATGGCGCACACGCACAAACACCCCTTCCACTCCTTCGAAGATGCCGCCGGTGATACGTACCCGGGTTCCTTGGGAGAGGTTCAGCTCGGTGGGTTCAAGATAGAGCACAGCTTGGTCGTAGGTGCCAGACACGGCGATGAAGCTGCGCATCTGCGAGTCCGGGATGACGATGGGCTGGCGGGTTTCGCGGTCCATGATATAGCGGATGGGGATGTTCATGCCCGGTTGGTTCTTTATTTCGTCCATACGCTCACGGGTGGAGCGGACGAAGACCAGGTTATGGACCGCAGGAACAAGCTTGCGCAAGCGGCGCTCTTTCCTCACGACATACTCATAGCGCATGGGTATATAGTTTTCAATGCCCTCTGCATCCAGGTATTCCTTGAAAAAAAGCTCTCGGCTATAGGTGACACGCACTGCATACCAGTGCATTTCTGCATTCTCGTTCACAAAAAAATATGATTGGGGGACACCGGAGTAGCGAAGTACCTCCCGGTCAAGTAATGTAATGCGGTTACTTTAAATAGACTATGTGCATTCATTTTATTTCAAAACCCTCCACCATCTCGGAAGGAAGGCGACGAAATAGTTATATTCAAGCTATCTTGCGATAAGCTGTTATAAACGAAAGGTTTATAATAAAAAAAATGTTTTATGACACGCTCCGTTTAATGAACGCAAAGGTAATGTCAAGAAATGAAAGTACAAAATATTCTGATTGATAAAATGATAATCTTTTTTAATGCAGGTATCATCGCACTATATATCAAATAATTACGCTCATTAGGTAAGATACACGCG
>UMIG01013317.1_pt1 | contig 10474 bp, 8 predicted proteins | sample 1965761 | NCBI WGS metagenome assembly UMIG01 (sample SAMEA4836122, study PRJEB28245) | human gut metagenome | biome: gut microbiome; material: fecal sample | place: Denmark | collected 2008 | reverse complement strand
TTGATATTTGTTGTGTTATTGTGACTTTTGGGGTGGTGGAAATGTGAATTGCTCAATTTTTCAGCGAATATTACCGAACAAAGCCAATATGAATGAGGCTTGAGAGGACAACGGAACTTGGTTCTAAAGTCTTTGAGCATACCAACATGCGTTACAAATAGGCTTCCGGCTTATAACTTTGATGGAGGGATGGAAATACATTTATTCCTGTCAACAAAATGGAATTATCTCTTAAATCTAATACCTTTAGACTTATTTTCCCTAAATATTCCGACATCGTAAAACCTGTCAGAATCATTGATGTGTGGTTGAATAGTTGTTATATTAAAGTCATTTCAATTATTTTTAGCAAGATGCTCTGAAACCGAGCATCACATCTCCTTCCTCTTTTCAAAGCCATATTTGTGAATATATTAAAAATAAAATAATTATCTTTCCCTTAGATGTGTACAAAAGATGTATTTCCTTGTCCGTTTAAAACACTCGGATATAAGAATTATCACAATAACAGCAATAACGGGTAGAGTATACCCCCCCCCATTTTTGGAGTGGACTCCTGTCTATTATATATATTACTGGTAAGTGTATACAATATATGATGGTAGATAGATCCTTGCCAATGTGATGAATAATCTTACTTAGATACATCTCGCGCTTAACAACGGCAAGACACATCAAGCCGATACTTATCATAATCGTTGACAAATAAACATCTAAATAAGTTTTGTATATAACGTATTCAGTAAATGCCATTAAAAATCCTATTATAATAATCGCCATAAACTTGAGCGAAGCTTTTTTTATGCCACAAATTTTATCCTCATGCTCTTTTAGTATACCTCCGATCATAATGAATGGAATACCTTGTAAAATAAATGAACGGAAAATGTAAATCACCTCGTTAATGTCATATACACTTTGCCAAAACAAACGACCATATACTTCAATCGTAAGTAGAAGTGGAATAAGAAAATAAGCTGCTTTTTTTCTATTATCATAGCCCCAGGCTGAGAAGATAACCCAAACCCACAAAACAGCATAAAGATACCACAATGTACCATTAAATATTGTTCCCAAAAAGATTGTTCTAATGGGATGGTGGATAAATTCAAATTGCATAATCCATTCTGCTATCGATATAACTCCACTAGTTAACCAGTCATCAGTTAAGATTACTGTGCCCATAAGAAGTTCCGATATTAATATCAATATAAAAATATATTTTGCTTTATCCCTATACCATTGTTTTGATCTGTTTGAGGCGAAATATCCAGAAATCATAAAGAATACTGGAACAGGAAAACGCATAAAATAACCAATAAACCGACCAAGAAATCCAGGAAAACTGCAATGCAATAATATAACGGTTATACATGCAACACCCTTAAGTGTATTTAAACTTTTGTATTCTTCCACTATTTTATCCCTACCTATTTCAATTATACTCTATCGGTCAGGACAACCGATGTCCCATGTTATTTCGTTCTTTATAACGACTGCCGGATTCCCTCCAATAACACATGATGTCTGTTTATATTTTCCATGGACAATGCTACCTGCTGCAACCACAACATCTCTTCCAATGTAGGTTCCTTTCAAGACCGTGCTCTTTGCTCCTATCCATACATGATCATCTATTGTTACGGATTTACTTTGATTCTTCTTACCGTCAGCTCCGACAATAGTATGTGCATCTGAATCCATAAATAATGTATTCCACGAAATCAAATCACGTTCTCCAAATGTTATCCGATTTCTACATACAACTGTTGAAAGACCGGTAAAGTTAGTCCCTTTTTGCAATTCAAGCACCCCCCTCTTCACCAATTTCAAAGCGGCAGCCTTTTCCGATATATATTTCCTCGTTAATCCTTAATAAACCATCCACACGAATGACTGTGGCTTCACGTTCGTCCATCCATTGCAAAGCTTTGCCTCCTATATAGATATGCGGGTTGCTTTTTCGAGGGTAGGAGATTTCAATGTGGCCGCGGCCACTTATCTTTGTGTTACGGCCGACAAGCATAGGCAACTCAATTGCGCACTTCCATGGTAAATAATTAAAATTATAACGAATCGTACGTAAAATGCTCCCATGACCTAATGAAACAGCCTTAAGACGTTTGAAAAAATAAATGAAATTCCCCATTGTATACCTCATTTCCTAAGTTTTATAAGTTTTCTGACAAGCTTATACGCTGGAGGAAACTCCCTGCTTTTAAACAAGACGGCTATCATTATCATTCCCGAAATCCCTACCGTCAAAATTAGACGAATAACAAGCCCTTGCAAACCATTTATATTAATTTTACTACATATCAAATACGATGCGACACATGCAAGAAGTGTAGCAAATATATTTTTTAGAAGCAGCAAAATATATCTTCTGACAGACATGCCAAAAAACAATTCATGAAACACGTTAAAAAGTAGCCAGGGCATACTGAGAACAATGTAACTAATAATTGTCGAATACAGCACACCATAAAGTCCCAAGAATCTAATAGTAATTATATTCAATGTCAAATTTAAGATTGCGCTTAACAGCGGGCGGTATCTATCCTGATACCAGATTCCAGCGGCATCCTTGTATGTGCTGATTAATTGATCAACTTCATAAACGTAAAAATATATTACAAAGCTAATTATTAGAGAAATTGATAACAGGTTTTCATCACCCACCCACAGCTGTATGAAAGGCTGGTATAAACAAATAAAGCAAGCGCAACAAATTCCGATCAGTATTCCAGTAAGAAATGTCAACGTACAAAAATCTTCATAATTTTTCTCTTTCCTCTCCGTAATAATACTATTTCCTATTCCCGCTACACAGGCCTCAAATATAATTGTAAAAATGCTAATTACTGCAGACAAAATATAATAATAATTTTGATATTGTGCAAGTACAACAAGTCCAAGAAATGCTGATATAATAATAGAATCGGCTGACCGAAAAATTACCCCTCCAATTTTATTAGTAACAAGCCCCTGGACTTTCTTCTTGATATCCACAACTACAACTGACTCAACCTTGCCGACTGGTTTATAAGGATAAGTCTTGTCAACAACCATTGCGGAAATAAGGTTCAGAAGTATTTGTGCTGCAATTGAGGATATTACATATAAATAATAGTTGTGAAGTTTTAAAATCACAAGTGCCTGCAAAAAATATTGTATCGAATATGTCACCAGCGAAATCTTACTATTAATATCATTTCTCTGAAAAGCATATATTAAACTCTTTTTATAAGAAAAAAGCCAATACGAAAGAACAGTATTAAGAAGATACAAAAAATATAAATGTTGCAAGTTCAAATTATCTGGAACATTACCATTTACCAAATATTTAAGAAATGGCATGCACAGAAGCCCTAGAGCAAAAATGATACCTCCTATAATTTGAAAACACTTACGGTACAGATTCAGAAGAGCGGAAATCTTTTCCGATTCATCCTTTGCGATTGGCTCATACATGCTAAAAGTCAATGCCGCTCCGATTCCTAACTCAGCAAGGTTTAATACCTGAAATAATGAAGAAAACAGATTATTTAATCCCGCATATTCCATCCCCATCTGATATATCATCAAAGTACGCATCAGGAACGGTATAACAATATTATATACTTTTAACACTGTTCCAAAAACAATGTTTCTACCTGCATTTTTCGTTCTTTGTATCTTCACTAAATATGTACTCCTTCTTAAAATCAATATGAAATCGTTTCTTTGGGTGACAAAATAAAATGGTTAATTTCATCCTGCCCAATAAAGCTGTTCTTACTAAAATCTGATTAAAGCGGCTTTTTACTGCGGCTTTATTCATTCTGATTTCTCGTAAGACAGCTACTAAAGTCTGTTCATCGTCCTCGGTGGTCTTTGTTTATATATACAAATTAACTGTCCCCAAACAGCAACGCATATGTACTATTGGAAATTATTCAGTAATGTCATATGTCTTCAATGCATCTTCAAGAGCGTGTAATATCCCTTCATACGCATTCGTATGGTTATAATCTTATTACAGTTAAGAAGATAATCTAAATAATTTGCCGAATATACAAATTACTTTGTATATTGAAATGCATCTGAATAGTCAATGTCTAATTCATCATCGTTTTTCTCATAGTAATTAAACACAATCAAATCACAATCTTGGCATTCAGTCGCCATTTTAACAATCGCCTGAAAGGAATTATGATCTACATAGTCATCGCGCTATATCAATAAATGTTATTTACCGGCCTCTCGTATCCCCCTCCGACATTTTGAGCGCCAGAAACACAAAATTTTTTTTATACAACGCCTTAAGATTCTTATATCACCTAGATAGTCCATCTAGGATCTTGCCTGCCCTATCTTGTGAACTATCATCAATACAAATCACTTCACAGAATTTTTTCAGTGATTTTCTCCTGAAGGCTTTCAACGCACTATGTAATTGGATTCTCTGCGTTATAGCACGAGATGATGATTGATAAGAAGATATTCTCAGTTTTAATTATTAAGAATCGCCTCAATCAGTCCAACCCATTGGAGTGTAACTGAATTTAAATTGAACCTTTTGACAAAACTTCTTGACTTTTGAGACATTCTATCTGCTCTCTCCTTATCTTTAGTAAAGTCAAGCATTGAATTTGCCAATTTCTGAATATTTGCCTCATCAACCAGATATCCGTTTTCACCATTGCAAACCAGATCGTGAGGACCAGTCTTGCAGTCAAAAGCTATGATAGGCAGCCCATACACCTCTGCTTCAAGCAGAACCATTGGAAATCCTTCGTACCTTGACGAAAGAACATAAGCCGAAGCTGTAGAATAGTATTTTCCTACATCTGTGGTATGCGGAATAAATTCAACGTTCTGCAATCTCAGATCATCCTTCTGCTTTTTGAGTTTTATCTCATCTTCCCCGCTTCCTACAATCCTCAATTTCCAATCAGGGATGTAATTTTCTATTCTGCTCCACGCCTCAAGGAGCCAATCATATCCTTTTGGAGGAGTCAATCTGCCTATGGAAAGGAATATTTTTTTATCGAAATCATAGACTGAATCCTGTACCTCCATGCATGGATTTGGTATTGCTGTGATAAGATTCTCGTCAAAACCCAAATGCTTAATATGTGCCTCCCTATCCTGCTCTGTTAATACAACCAATTCAGTTGCGTATTTTTTAATTAATTTTTTTGCTCGAAAACGGCGTGCCTCTTTCAAACGGAGCATTGTCCAGTAATTAAAATGTTCCCATGAGATTAATTTACATTTAGTTCCTCTGATTGCATACGCTGAATGTCTTGATAAAACAGTATCTATATCAACAATGATGTCTATATCGTTATTTTGAATAAATCTATGTAACTTAATAATAGGATAAATTCCAGTGCGATAAAACTTACCCTCAATTTTGTGATTCAACAAATAATGCACATGAACCTCATCCTCAAGATGGAAATAGGGTTTACCTTGATTCCAAAAGCTAAGCAGGAAAACATCATATCCGGCTTTGCTTAAAGAATTGGCAATAATAGATCCGACTCTTTCAGTCCCCCCCGATCGTGCGATTACCCCGCTTACAAAACAAATTTTTCTCATGAAATTTACTTCCCCTTACGGATAATCTTATTTTTTACATCAACCAATTTGAAATATAATTTGTCACCGATAATACGTCTTACCTTCAGCATCCTTTTCTGATGTGGAGTTTTCCACGAGGCATTGAACCAGTGTATACTGATTGTATTATCAGTAATTTTCATTTTGCCGGAATGATAATCTCTTGGACAAAATACAGCCTTGGGATAAATTGTAATTCCTGCAACCTCTTGTTTCATATTGTTTTGACACAATCCCTTCTTTACAAGACGTTCTGTGTTCATGATAGGACTTGGAGTCGTATCCATACTTCCATCAGGCTTAATGAAATCTCTACCTTTATAGATGTCCATTAATTCAAAGATAGTTTCGTGCTTAGCTTCTGCCGCAATAATCAGTCCTGGGTTAACACTCCTCCCATCTTCAAATCCCATTACTGCTCGATTAGATAATATATCGTCTAATGACTTTATCAATTCAACATCGGTATCCAAATAAATGCCACCGTGATTGTAAATTATGTCCAAACGTGCATAATCTGGAACAAAGCCCCATTTTTTAGCCTGATATGCCTGATACATATAGGCATTTTTTGTAATATCATAATTCTCTTCATTCCATTGTATAATCTGAAAATCAGGGCAATATTTTTTCCAACTTTCAATACACTTTCTGTCTTTTTCTGGAATTTCCTTACCTCCAAACCAACAGTAGTGAATTATTTTAGGTATCATATTCTATCTCCTTCATAATTATTGTCTTCATTGTAAGTTTCATAATTACAATTCTTCACGGCAAAAGGAATTGCTAATATAGCATATAAAATATATGCGCAAAATTCATTTCTCATTGTGGTATTATAAAATACCAAAAACACCATAATCATTACAGTAATCATATAAAATTTTTTCCATTGTGTACCTTTCAATACTTTAATCCCTCTCTTCAATGAAGATATAAAAATCATAAGGTAGCTAATCAATCCCAATAGTCCAGTTTCAATAAACACAAAAGCGTGTGTAAAATACTGATAATGCAAATAACCATATTGATTATAAAATGTACTTGTAAGCATTTCATTGGATTTCGAATATTCTGCAGAACCTATACCGTAGCCGAACAATAATCCAAACAAATCATTACGAAAGAATTTATCTATCAATTCCTGTATGGCTGTAAAGCGATTTAAGTCACCAACACCATCGTATCCCTCTGTTCTGGTTGCATATTTAATCATGCTTTCAAATGAAAACAAATCATTTGTATAATAGGATCTGCCTCTTGCGTTAATTGATACAAATCCCGTTATTATAATATTAAAAGCTAGTATTCCGACGATAAAAAGAGTAATTGTTTTCCAACTTACTTTACTAATAATCATTGCAACTACAATTACAACCAACATTTCAACGATAAACAATTTTAATTCTGCAAGGATTGCCATCCACATACCGGCTGCAACGGTTATTATCATTTTCTTAAAACTAATCTTTCCATCTAAGCACCATAAAATAATATAAACCGAATAAACAACCAGTATAATATTCAATGGAGCATTAGCACTCCCTGTCCTATAGTATATTCCACCGACCATATCACCAACAATTGTCCCTTGCGGATACGTAACAAATAATCCCTCATAGGTGCATAATGGAACAGAAATCCAAAATATAATCTCAATTACCTTTAATATAGTCCGTATGTTTTTTTCAGTCATAAAAATGGCACAGCTGTAAAAAAAGAACAGATAGCGAGAGGTCTGTCTTATTCCCCATATTGTCAGTATAGGTGATGTCAAATTTATAATGCTGCCCATAATCCCAATAACTATAAACAGAATTACCCATAAAAAAACTGGTTGTTTGGTCATAGAATACCTTTGACTGCGAAATGCAGACAAAAAAAGCCAGGCGTTCAGGGCATCCGTAAAATAAAGTATAGAACGAGGAACTCCGAGAAAGGCAATTAACACAGCGGAAAGAATATTCCATAAAATTATATAAACTAGTAAATTGTCTCTGATTTTAGGTATTTTTATTTTCATATCTGTGCTATTCACCTCCTGTTATGATCGACTTTTTACTTTTAGCAAAAGATAAACTAATAGATAATTTTTATGTTTAACCAATAAAGCAAACACTCTAATTGGCAATCTATATTCACGGCAGTTAATTCTTTTTAACATATTTTGAGTTGGGTCGTCAGATATTATTCTTTTTATATACCTCACCTTCTCTTTGAAAGAGAGCGACGAAGAAATAACGCGAATTAAAAGACTTCGTACTTTAGAAAAGCCGCAACGATGAACTCTCATACGCACATCCTCTGTAATGTTTTCAAGTGAAGTCAACTCTTGTACTTCCCTATAAAAATTGTAAACTCTGTCTAACTGCGCCGAATTAAATGTATGTGATATAGAAACAGGATTATTTCTATACATATATCCATATTCTTGGATGATTGTAACCCTTATGGATTTTAACATATAGCGATAATTAAAAAAGAAATCTTCTGAAACACAATATCTCTCGGACGGGAAATTTATGTTATTTTTTATAATTAGTGATGTACGATATAAGCTGAAGCAAACACTTGCTGGAAGTCCCAAATCTTGCTTTGACTTAGGTGAGGCTGCCACAAATTCTGGCAGTACCTTTTCAATTACCGAACGCCCCTCATAGTTTCCATATATTGGAAGTTCAATTTTTTTGTATTGTTCTTCTTTATTTTCATTATACCTAGTTCTCGATCCAATTGTAAGATCAGCATTGAACGCTTTCGCAGCTTGAACAAGGTTAGCTATGTGATCAATATCAAACCAATCATCTGAATCGAGAAACGTCACATAATCTCCAACAGCATACTCCAATCCCTTGTTACGTGTATATCCGAGTCCCTCGTTTGTTTTATGAATAACCTCTATTCGAGAATCCTTGCTTTTAATCCTATCGCACATAGCGGATGTTCCGTCTGTAGAACCATCATCCACAAGAATAATCTGTAGGTTTGTGTAAGTCTGATTTAATACACTATCCAAGCATTTTTCTAAATATTGCCCCGTATTATAAACCGGAACAATTATTGAAACCATCGGTTGCATAAGTTTTATTTCCTTCCTATTATAACAATCCCTAAACCAACGCTATTTAAGGCTTTTCCTCTATCGGTTATGGGAATAATGGAACCGAGGATGATGAACAGTCCTCGTATCGAGTACAGAATAATCAGATCAGGGTTCGCAAATAATGCATCTTTGCGTTGCTCTATAAAGGCCAATTACCTCTGCTCAACTATGGTGAACCTTCCGTGCCTATAGAAGTCGTGTTTTAATTTCCCTGTACCCACCGGTACATTTATCGTGTGCGAACTAAACTTTTCAATGGGATCGAGTCTCACGGAGAGAACTACTGGCCAGCTACAGCTCTTGTTTCTCAATTAGATTTTTACCAAACAACCTTGCCTTCCAGATACTAGATTCAGTGGACGCAACATCATCTCTGGCTTCATTGCTAATGCAGCTTCTTACAGCTCCATTGTGTTGGGACTCTTTCTAGAATCCTGCCCGATTTCTGAGTTTCAGGAACTCGATAGAATTCTAGATTTTTTTTATTTATTATGCTGCCATTGCCATAACCTGTTTTTGAGGGCGCTTGATATCTCGTAGCATTTTCTGAGGATCATATAGACTTCCATTCTTTAAAATGGTGTATATCACCCGTATTAGCTTGAATGCAATAATAATCAGAAACTGCATTTTCTTAATCGGATTCACCCCTCTTGTCGTGTAATATAGATGGATTACTTAAAATTCTTTGCATGTGCCACAATAGATTTAGCAGCTTGGAATAGCCAATATCTAAGGTACTTGCGTCCTTTCGCAATTATAAACAATTTTAACGTAACAACATAAAGAAATTCCTCCAATTTAATCAAACTCGTTTTTCATTTCTTTCTGAACACGCGTTGCCAGTTCGACACGCATATCACTACGTTTAGCTTGTTTTAGTCGTAATCCCTTTGATATGTGTGTTGAAATTACTCTCGGTAGATGGTTTATTATTCTTCTGAACATATTAATACCCATCTTTTTGAGACTGTTTGGCTCGTATAGTTTTATTAGTTGTGCGTAACTTAAACGGATTGAATCATTAAAGAATTCCCTTCTATCAGGAGGTAGCGGAATTTGGTTGCCCCCCCCACATATATTATTACAAGTGTTTATAATACTAGTTACTCGCATCTGAAATGTTAATTCTTTGAAAATTTGCATTCCTCGCTCAGTGTGTATCCACATGCGAGTAGTCCCTTTATTATCGTCCATCGTTTTATTGAACTGACCAATATTAACACAATCTCCTATGGTAAAGTCACTTACTCGAGGTTTTTCTCTATATACACATTGATAGCAAGACGGTCTAACGTCATAAAAGTGTTTGAAAAACATATTGCTATGAACCTTAGCATCGTAGGACTGTTCAATTATTTTGCCATTAGAAAATTGAACCCTTATATTAGGCACAGCATAACCGTAGCTTTTATCACGAAATCTTACATACGAAACCTTAGAGTCATATTTTTGATTTAAATAGTCAATCCATTTTGAGAACAGACCCGGAGAAGATGTTCCAAGGCAAAGCAAATCAATAATTATTAGATTGGGACTTTCTCCAATATATCTTTTTAGCCCGTGTGCCTGACATGGCGTACCTACAAACAATACAAATTTTCCTATTTTAAGGTGAGTCTTAATTTCTTTAAAGGTTTCATTAAGTGTGCTCTGAACATATTTGGAACCGCACAACTCCCTAAGTTGATCCTGTTCTGTGCACTTTTTATGACATACCACCATTTCGCTATATCCCACAGCATAAACTATCCCGTTATG
>UMIG01001559.1_pt1 | contig 10488 bp, 10 predicted proteins | sample 1965761 | NCBI WGS metagenome assembly UMIG01 (sample SAMEA4836122, study PRJEB28245) | human gut metagenome | biome: gut microbiome; material: fecal sample | place: Denmark | collected 2008 | reverse complement strand
TCTGAATCTTGTCTTTACGATCATCAATCTGCTTGTTCTTTACATCCTTATGAAAAAGTTTCTGTTCGGACCCGTGATCCGGATCATGGATCAGAGAAAAGAAATGATAGAACAGCAGTTTGAGGAGGCAAAAAAGACAGAGGACAGAGCAAATCAGCTGCAGAAACAATATGAGAATGCTCTGAAATCAGCAAAAGAAGAATCATATCAGATTGTGGAACAGGCGAAACTGGAAGCAAAAACTCAGGCAGAACGCACTGCGGAGGAAGCCAGGGTTCAGGCGGATCAGTTGTTTGCCAAAGCCCAGGCAGATATTGCGGCTGAGCGTGAGTATGCCATGAGACAGATGCAGGGCGAGATCGGGAAGCTGGCAATGGAAGCTGCAGCCAGAATTGTAGGCAGCCAGGCCGGCGAGGAACAGGATCTTTCCATGTATGACCAATTTATAGAAAAAGCAGGTGATCCCAATGACAACGGCAGCTGTTAATTATGCAAAAGTTCTGTATGGGATGCCTGTTTCCATAACAACTGTTCAGGAAACAGAAAATCTTTTTCAGGAGAACCCGGAGCTTACACAGTGCCTGGGAAATCCGCTGGTATCGTTTGAGGCAAAAAGCCGGATCATAGACAGAACTGTTCCTCAGGATATGAGAAGTTTTGTGAAGGTTGCCTGCAGATATCATAAAACAGATCTTTTTGATGAAATATTTAATGAATATCAGGAACTCTGCAGAAAAGATGCAGGTGTCCTGCAGGCAGTTCTGATCTGTGTGACACCGCCCGGAGATGAACAGCTGGAAGGGATCCGGAATTTTCTGTGCAGAGAATTTCAGGTACAGAAGGTAGAGATTCGGATAATTGAGGACAAAAGCCTGATCGGTGGATTTATACTCCAGGCAGGCGGTAAAGAATATGACTGGAGTCTGCGGGGACGCTGCCGCAGACTGGAACAGAAACTGACCCGGAGGTGAACAGTTTGAGTACAATTAATCCAGATGAGATTATTTCAATTCTGAAAGAAGAAATAGAGAATTATGATGAGATCAGCAAAAACCAGGAGGTCGGTACTGTTATTTCCGTAGGTGACGGAATCGCCACAGTATATGGTATAGATCATGCCATGTACGGCGAGGTTGTGGTTTTTGAAAATGGTCTGAAAGGAATGGTTCAGGACATCCGCACAAACAGTATGGGATGCATTCTGTTTGGCAGTGATTCCGGAATCCGTGAAGGATCAAAGGTATCCAGAACCGGCAGACAGGCAGGCATTCCTGTTGGAAACGGATTTATCGGAAGGATTGTCAATGCTCTTGGCGCTCCGGTAGATGGAAAGGGAGAGATCAAAGAGGAAGAGTATCGTCCTGTTGAATATCCTGCGCCGGGAATCATTGACCGTAAATCCGTAACAGTTCCTCTTGAAACAGGAATCCTTTCTATTGATTCCATGTTTCCTATCGGACGCGGACAGCGTGAGCTGATCATTGGCGACAGACAGACAGGAAAAACATCTCTGGCTATTGATACAATCCTGAACCAGAAAGGAAAAGATGTGATCTGTATTTATGTGGCAGTGGGACAGAAGGCTTCTACTGTTGCAAAGGTTGTTTCCACTCTTGAAAAACACGGGGCAATGGAATATACAACTGTATTTTCCTCTACGGCAAGTGACTGTGCGCCTCTTCAGTATATTGTTCCCTATGCAGGAACAGCTCTGGCAGAGTTCTTTATGTATCAGGGGAAAGATGTTCTGATCGTTTATGATGATCTTTCCAAGCACGCGGTTGCTTATCGTGCTCTGTCCCTTCTTCTGGAACGTTCTCCGGGCCGTGAGGCTTATCCGGGAGATGTATTTTATCTTCATTCCAGACTTCTGGAAAGATCCAGCCGTCTGAATGAAAAATCAGGAGGTGGCTCCATTACAGCGCTTCCGATCATTGAGACACAGGCAGGAGATGTATCTGCATATATACCAACCAATGTAATCTCTATTACAGACGGGCAGATCTTCCTGGAAAGCGACCTGTTTTTTGCAGGCATGCGCCCGGCAGTCAATGTAGGTCTTTCTGTATCCCGTGTAGGCGGTGCCGCTCAGACCAAAGCCATGAAAAAGGCATCAGGAAGTATTCGTATTGATCTGGCTCAGTACAGAGAAATGGAAGTATTTACTCAGTTCAGTTCAGATCTGGATGAGGCCACAAAGGCGCAGCTTACTTATGGAAGCTGTCTGATGGAACTTCTGAAACAGCCTCTTTGCAGCCCGCTGAAACTCCATGAGCAGGTAATCACCCTGTGGGCAGCTACGCATAAAGCCTTTGTGCATGTGGAGACAAAAAAGATCAAGCAGTATCAGAAGGAGCTGCTGGAATACTTTGACAATGTTTATCCGGAAGTGGGAAGAGAGATCAATGAGTCAAAACAGCTTTCTGATGAACTGGGAGAAAAGATCCTTCAGATTGCAGAGGAATTCAGAAGCCGTTCAGCTGCAGAATAATTAAGAGCAGGAGGAACCTATGGCAAACGCAAGAGAAATACAGAGCAGAATAAAAAGCGTCCAGGATACCATGAAGATCACCAATGCCATGTACATGATTTCCTCTTCAAAAATGAAGAAAGCCAAAAAGGTACTGGAGGATACAGAGCCATATTTTTATAATATGCAGGCTGCTATTGCCAGAATTCTGCGTCATATTCCGGATATCCAGCATCCTTTTTTCAGTGTTCGTCATCTTGTACCTCAGCAGGAGCGTAAAACCGGAATTATTGTAGTAACCGGAGATAAAGGAATGGCAGGAGCCTATAACCACAATATTACAAAGCTGACAGATGAGTTTATGGAAAAAACTCCGGGTTATCACAAGCTGTATGTACTTGGAATGGTAGGCCGTCAGTATTATGAAAAGAAAAGTGCAGATGTAGACGGAAGCTTTCGTTATACTGTGCAGAAGCCAACTATGCATAGAGCAAGACTGATCAGTGAGGAAATTGTAAGAGCTTTTCTTGACCGTGAGTTGGATGAGGTACATATTATTTATACTCAGATGCAAAATGCGGCAGTGATGGAACCTGTGGATATGCAGCTTCTTCCGCTGAAAAAAGCAAGTTTTTCACCGGCTCAGATTCCGGCGGGAGCTCCACAGGAGGAGATTGAAATGTTTCCTTCTGCAGATGTGGTTCTGGATACAATGATTCCCAATTATCTGACAGGTGTTATTTACGGATGTCTGGTAGAAGCCTATGCCAGTGAAAATAATGCGCGAATGACTGCAATGCAGTCTTCCACAGACAGCGCAAAAAAGATGCTGCAGGATCTTTCCATTCAGTTTAATCGTGCACGGCAGGCGGCCATTACACAGGAAATCACAGAGGTTATCAGCGGCGCAAAAGCCCAGAGAAGGAAGTGACAAGGATGAATAAAGGTAAAATTGTACAGGTTATGGGACCTGTTGTGGATGTTGTTTTTGAGCAGGGGGAGCTTCCGGATATCCGGGAGGCCCTGGAAGTGGAAAACAACGGAAAAAAATGTATTATGGAAGTCTCACAGCATCTGGGAAACCGCGTAGTGCGCTGCATTATGTTAAGTGCCAGTGAGGGACTTCAGAGAGACAGAGAAGTAATTGCCACAGGAAGCGGAATCAAGGTTCCGGTAGGAGACTGCACCCTGGGAAGACTTTTTAATGTTCTTGGAGAAACTGTGGACGGCGGTGAATCTCTGGAGGATAAGGAACATTGGGTCATCCACAGAGATCCGCCAAGTTTTGAGGATCAGAGCCCGGCAGTTGAGATCCTGGAAACAGGAATTAAGGTAATTGACCTTCTTGCACCTTATGCAAAAGGCGGAAAGATTGGTCTGTTCGGAGGCGCCGGAGTAGGTAAAACCGTGCTGATCCAGGAGCTGATCCAGAATATTGCAACTGAGCATGGCGGTTATTCTATTTTTACCGGTGTAGGCGAGCGTTCCCGTGAGGGAAATGACCTGTGGAGTGAGATGAAAGAATCAGGAGTTCTTGAAAAAACTGCCCTGGTGTTCGGACAGATGAACGAGCCGCCGGGATCCCGTATGCGTGTTGCGGAAACAGGTCTTACTATGGCAGAGTATTTCCGTGATACAGAACACAGAGACGTACTTTTGTTTATTGATAATATTTTCCGTTTTGTACAGGCTGGTTCTGAGGTGTCTGCGCTTCTGGGACGTATGCCGTCCGCAGTTGGATATCAGCCTACACTGTCTACAGAAATGGGAGAGCTTCAGGAGCGCATTGCTTCTACAAAAGCAGGTTCTGTTACATCTGTTCAGGCTGTATATGTCCCGGCGGATGACCTGACAGACCCGGCTCCGGCAACAACCTTTGCCCATCTGGATGCAACAACCGTATTATCCAGAAAAATTGTTGAGCAGGGTATTTATCCGGCAGTGGATCCTCTGGAATCCTCTTCCCGTATTCTGGAAGCAGACGTGGTAGGAGAGGAACATTATGAGGTTGCCCGCCGTGTTCAGGAAATTCTTCAGAAATATAAGGAACTGCAGGATATTATTGCAATTCTTGGTATGGAAGAGCTGTCTGATGAAGACAAAAATACAGTACATCGTGCAAGAAAGATACAGAGATTTTTATCCCAGCCCTTCCATGTAGCGGAAAACTTTACCGGAATCCCCGGAAGATACGTTCCGCTGAAAGAAACCATCCGTGGATTTAAGGCCATTGTAAACGGAGAGATGGATGAATATCCTGAAAATGCATTCTTTAATGTGGGAACTATTGACGAGGTTATTGAAAAAGCAAAAACCCTTGAACAGTAAGGAGTGAAGTTCATGGAAAGTACATTTGGCCTGGAAATCTATGCCAGCAATAAGCTGGCTTATGCCGGACGCGCCAGATCTCTGGTTGTTCCTGTAGAGGATGGAGAAAAGGCTTTTCTGGCTCATCATGCAAATGTGATTGTAGCAATTGTTCCCGGTGAGCTTCGGTATGAAGATGCTGACGGAAACAAGGTGGTTGCAGCAGTCAGCAGTGGTTTTGTGGAAATGATCAATAACCGTGCAAAGCTGTTTTGCCTTTCTGTGGAAAGACCGGAAGAAATTGATATTCGCAGAGCACAGGAGGCAAAGGAACATGCTGAGGAACAGCTCCGTCAGAAGCAGAGCATTCAGGAATACCACATGAATCAGCTGGCTCTGGCACGGGCAATGACAAGGCTTCGCGTAACGAAAAATCTGTAATATATTATATAGAAGAAATACCTGTAAACAGAAGAAATATTTATAATAAGAACGGAAGCTGTCCTGATGATTTATCAAAGGACGGCTTCCGTTTTTGGCAGGGTAAAATTTACTTTGCTTTTGATATTTTTTGAATTTGTTTTCAGCAGTTATAGCTGATCTGGATTGTGAAGACATTCAGGGGTCAGTTTGTCTTTTCTGTTCCGGCAGAAGCTTCCTCAGAAGCCGGAGCAGACTCTGCGGACTCAGTAACTGTCTGAGCGCCGGTTTCATCAGTAGAAGATGTCTCAGAAACAACTGTCTGTTCGGAAGCTTCCGGCGTCAGTGCTTCTGCGGTCGGAGCTTCAGATGTTTCCTCCTGGGACTGCTGATAAGGACGATAAGGCTCCCAGTAGTGTTCTTCCTTCCGGGGTTTTTCTGAAGTCTCTTCGCTGTCAAGCTCCTGCTTCTTTGTGTTAAGCATGTGGATGCCCGCAGCAATAATAGCAAGAGCAATGATAATAGACGGAACGTTATAAAACAGATCCATCAGAACATTTGCCACACCATCCGGAAGCAGCCACCAGATCAGCCCTGTCAGATTGTCCCATAAAATAGATATACCGAAGATGATCAGGAAAGCAGCAATCAGTTTGCGGTACTTTTTAACAAAATGATCGGCATTTCCGATAAACTGGTCAATGTGGAGAAGATAGCTGTCTTCCACAGCATAAAAATCGTCTTCAGACATGGATTTCAGATTGTGCACATGGAAAAAGCTGTAGCACCACATAATCGGAAGAAGCATTATGATAAAGCTCAGTGCAGACAGTGTTGCCAGTGCAACAGTGCCCCAGAACATAAGCATAATACTGATTCCCTGTTTAAAGAAGCCCATGTACATTTCTCCTGCGCCCGGGATCAGTGAGCAGATAAACAGCAAAAGTCCCTTTTTTTGTTTTGTCATTTTAAATCGCCTCCATTTAAGATTTTATTTGAAAAATTTCGCATATAATCACTTAGTTTATCGGAGCTGTGTGAAAGCCCTGTGGAAATATTCTGTGAAAACCGTGAAAGTGTTTCCGGGTGAGCGCTGTCTTCTGTATATACGGCAGATTTATCGAATTCCGGCATAGAAACCCTGGAAAAAGTACTGAAATCTGCCTGCTGAATCACAAAAAGAAGAAAAAGTGCGGCGATCACACCTGTTGCAGTGCGAAGTCCATAATAAAAAAGCTGCATTTTCCGGGACGTTGTGCGAACCGCCTTTGCTGCCTGAACGTCCGGTGCGGCTGCGCGGTTCAGAATCTGTTCTGCCAGATAGTCCGGAGCCGGCTGACAGGTATTTTGGATTTCTTCTTCGATCATCTGTTCCAGACAGAAGTCACACTGATCAAGATGCTCCAGAAAGTCAATCATTTCTTCTGTAGTCACAGCATCACTGTCTGTAAATTTTTTCAGAGATGTTTCCTGAATATGCATATCAGACTCTCCTTTCATTGACATTTCCCGGCGGAACCAGGAGTTTTTTCAGCATTGCCCTTGCCCTGTAAAGCTGTGTCTGGATGGTTTTTGGATTTTTCTGAGTCTGCCGGGCGATTTCTGTAACAGTAAGCTGTTTACAGAAATGCGAAACAGCAACTTCTTTATAGGGGCTTTTGAGCTGCTGGCACAGGGTATATACCTGCCGGTCAGAATCTGTTTTCAGATACAGGGCCTCCGGAGTAGAGGATGTGTCCGGTATCTGAGAAAAATAAGTATCTTCTGTGGGAATACTGCGCCGCCCGGCTGCCTTCAGAAAATCCAGACACTTGCGTACAGCGATTTTGCTCAGCCATGCTTTTTCATAGGTGCCGTCGAAACGGGAAAGGTTTTTGTAAGCAGACAGAAACACTTCCTGGGTCAGATCTTCTGCATCAAAAGGGTTTCCTACGGATTTCAGACAGATGGAGTAGATCAGATTCTGATACTGCTCCAGCAGATATTTCAAATATTCTTCCTGCGAAATACGATCATCCCCCTTCCTGATGCTGCCTGGATAATGAGCGGCAATGAAGCTTCCCGGCATTTTTTCTCCCGTTCATTATATTATAACGGAACAAAAAGAATAAAAACTTCAGAAAACCAGAAATTTTTTTATTAATATGTGATACAGGGCGCACAGATTGACGAAAAATCCGTTTATTTTCATACACTGGACAGATTGTAAAGCGAAAAGAATATGTTATAATATTTGACTATAACAGAACAGATTATCATATTCAGGCAGTACTTCAGCAGAACAGTGTATACACAGAAATTAAAGTCGTTGCTGTAAGCGAAGTCAGAAGTAATAAATCAGTGGAAAGATGAAGAACTGCAGGGTTTATCAGGAAGGAAATTATGGCAAGTATCAGAGATGTAGCGCAGAAAGCGGGCGTAGGAGTCGGCACTGTGTCAAGAGTGATCAATGGCAGCGGATATGTTGCAGAAGATACAAGAAAAAAAATTGAGTCAGCCATCCGTGAGCTGGAATATACACCGAATGAGCTGGCAAGAAATCTTTTTAAAAACAGGACAGGTATCATAGGCGTTCTGGTTCCGGATCTGGATCATCCTTTTTTTTCAGCTTTTGCAAGGGAAACAGAGATTGCTCTTTATAAAGCAGGATATAAAGTAATGATTTGCAATACCATAGGAAGCAGCAACAGAGAGCTGGATTATCTGAATATGCTGGATAGGAATATGGTAGATGGGATTATTACTGGTTCCCATACACTTCATGTGGAAGAATACTTAAAAAGAAAGAGGACGATCGTGTCTCTGGATCAGGATTTCGGACCGGAGATTCCCATGGTAGGTTCCGACCATATTTACGGAGACCGGGCTGCCGCAGAGATTATCATTAAAAACAAGTGCAGGAAAGTCCTTCATATTACCGGAGTGGCTCCTAATGTTGCTGCCAATGACAGACATGCCATTTTTGAGTCGATTCTTGCCGAACACGGAGTGGAAATCGTAGATCTGATGATGGAATGGAACAAGTTTGATCATCAGGCATACTGGGATGCCGCAAGGGAAGCCATACGCAAGTGCGACGGAATAGACGGGGTGTTTGCTGCAGACCAGCCGGCGCTCTGTTATATGCATCTTGCAATGGAGGCCGGAAAAAGAGTGCCGGAGGATCTGAAGGTAGTGGCTTATGATGGAATGGATATTACCAGGCTCTGTTACCCACAGGTTACAAGTATTGATCAGAATATCCGTTTTCTGGCGGACACCTGCGCTTCTACAGTAATAAAACTTATTGATGGAAGTGAACGGGTTCCACACAAACAGATTATGTCTGTAGAGGTCCATCAGGGGAATACTACAAATCCTGTTGTTCTGGACGGAAACTTCTGATTGTGCAATACATACAAAAAAATAACACTAAAACTGTAAAAACAGACGGAAATGTTATTTTGAATATGATTTTTAGATAAAACCTATTGACAAATAAGTCAGTAGGTTTTATTATTAAGGCACAATATGGAACGGGTTCCACAGAGAGCGCAAATAAATTTATAAGAGAGCGCAGACTGTGATATATGGAACAGGTTCCCTGCTTTCCAGGCGCGCGGAAAGAACTCAGATTAAGGAGGAAGAGAACATGAAAAAAGCAATCAGTATGGCAATGGCAGCAGCGCTTGCTCTTTCAGCAGGAGCAACGACAGTACCGGTAATGGCAGATGATGTGACAGAGCTTACCATCTGGAGCCCCACAGATACAGAAGCGATCGAAGCATGGTGGGAAGAAAAGCTTGCAGAATGGAATAAAGAAAACCCGGATATCCAGGTGAAACGTGAAGCGATTGACCGTTCTGACTCATATGCCTATGATAACAAAATTGCCACTGCTCAGACATCCAATGATCTCCCGGATATTTTTTATGTGGATGGCCCTCAGGTATCCTATTATGCAGCCAATGGTCTGACTGTTCCTCTTGACGATTACTTTACAGAAGAAGATCAGAAGGACTTTGTGGATTCAGCAATCACACAGAACACATACGATGGTCATCTGTATGCTATTGGCGCAACAGAGTCATCCGTGGCATTTTATTACAATAAAGACTACCTGAAAGAATGCGGAGTGGATGTAGAGGATCTTGATTCCCGTACCATTGATAATCCGATCACCTGGTCTGAACTTGCAGAAATTGCAGAAAAATGTACCACAGAGGATTATGTAGGCACTCATATTATTATGGATCACGGCGAGGGACTTCCTTATGCACTGGAGCCAATGTATCTTTCTGCAGGAAAAGATTATATCAGTGAGGACGGTACAGAAGCTGACGGTTATGTAAACAGTGAAGAAGCTGTAAAAACTACCTCTTTCCTGGCTGATCTGATCGCAAAAGGCTATGCAAATGTTGAGCCGATCAAGGATGAATTTTTAAACGGAGCCTGCGCAACCATGATTGGCGGTTCCTGGGATACAGCTGTTCTGGAGGAAAGTGCAGAGTTTGACTGGGGCGTAACTTACTATCCGGTCAATGATGATACAAAGGAAGCTGTTTCTCCCTGCGGCGACTGGGCGGCAGCAGTAAGCAAGGATTGTGAAAATCCGGAAGCAGCAGGTAAATTCCTTCAGTGGCTGATGAATACAGACAATGTTGCTTCTTATGCGGCGGCTATTGCAAAACCTGCAACCCGTATTTCTGCTTATGACACAGAGGAAATGGCAGAATACAAAGAAGGCGTTCGCGCAGTATTTAAAGAGCAGCTTGAAAACACAGCAGTTCCGCGTCCGAGAACTCCTTCCTATGCAACTTTCTCATCTGCATATGCAGAAGCAATGACAAATATTTTCTCTGATGCATCCAGTAATGAGGAAGTGGATGAGGATTATATCCAGTCCGAGCTTGACACAGCAGCAGAAACATTTACAGACGATTATGAAACCTATTATGCAGAATAAAGACTGAGAAATTTACGGGATAGCCGCATCGCCTGGCGGTGCGGCTGTTTCTGACCTCTCAGTTTCTTTTACTGGCAGGAAAAGGAGGGAAAGATTATGGCAAAGACAAAAAAACTTACAGGCCGGAAACGAGATGAGAGAATTACTGCATATATGTTTGTAGCTCCTGCAGTGATTCTTCTGATCGCATTTCTGGTTGTTCCGATGATTTATACTGTATATTTCTCAGGATTCAAATATCAGATCATGAGACCGGACGCAATCAAATTTATCGGACTTGAAAATTATCAGAAGCTGTTCAGTGATAAGAACTTCTGGATCGCATTAAAGAATACGGTTTATTTTA
>UMIG01019332.1_pt1 | contig 10585 bp, 8 predicted proteins | sample 1965761 | NCBI WGS metagenome assembly UMIG01 (sample SAMEA4836122, study PRJEB28245) | human gut metagenome | biome: gut microbiome; material: fecal sample | place: Denmark | collected 2008 | reverse complement strand
GGACTCCAGTCAGTAGTCCGGCAAAGTATGTCAGTTACCTGGTTGGTACTGATGGGGGCATGTTTCCAGATGATTTTCATTACCTCGTATTCTGCTTCAGAAATCTGGGGAAGTTTCATGACAGTCTCCTTTCGGGATGGATAGAATGGAATCTTACGTATGTAAGATTATTATAGCCCGGGAGAGGGCGGGTGTCAAATACATAAAAAAAGACAGTCACATGACGGTTGTGACTGTCTTTTTTAATTATAAGCTTATAATTAAAAATAAAAGGCGTTTTTATTAGCCGATGTTGTTTACGGCTTTTGTTAAACGGGAAACTTTTCTTGCACAGTTGTTTTTGTGGTAAACACCCTTGGATGTAGCTTTGCTGATTGTAGCAATTGCCTCGTTAAGTGCAACCTGTGCAGCAGCCTTGTCGTTATTCTGAACTGCAGCTTCTACCTTTTTGATGGAAGTTTTAACAGCAGAACGGATAGACTTATTTCTCGCAGCTTTAGTTCTGTTTACTAAGATTCTTTTCTTTGCAGATTTAATGTTAGCCAATGTGGACACCTCCATTTCGAGTTTTTTTGATTGATTGCTACAGGAACAGACACGGGCGCTCCTGTAAACATGCTTATTTATTTTAGTATACATATTCTGGAATGTCAATACATAATTCTCATAAAAATGTAAATCTTATAGAAAAGGAGCTACCAACTGCTTTATGCGCAGTATAACACTGGAATTTATTTCAGATGTCCCGGGAAAATGAGCGCATTAATTGTATGAAATCGGACAGAATTGTGTGTATCGCAGAGAAAAGACACTGCCAATATCATTTACAGGCATGGAGGGAAAAATGTCAGGAAGCAGCAGAATCAGAACGGATCTGGCTCTTGAAGCAACGGAGAGCTTTGCCCAAAGCAATACAGAGCTTAGGGGAGTGGAAGTGAAAGAACAATATGACGAAGAAAGAGACATCCGCACTACGGTTGTTAAAATAACAACAGAAAACGGGGCAAAGGCTATGGGAAGGCCTCAGGGAAATTATATTACCATAGAAGCGCCAAATCTTTCGGCCTCGGACGAGGATTATCACAGAGAAATTTCAGAAGAGATCGCCCGTCATCTGAGAAAGCTTGTCAATCTGAAGCGGGAGACATCAGTTCTTGTGGTAGGTCTGGGAAATCAGGCAATTACAGCGGATGCCCTGGGACCCCACGTTGTGGATAATCTCAGGATGACCCGTCATATTATCAGAGAATACGGACTTAAAAGTACAGAAAAGGAAATTCTGCACCGGGTCAGTGGTCTTGCGCCGGGCGTTATGGCTCAGACAGGAATGGAAATTTCAGAAATTGTAATGGGTGTGGTGGCAGAAACAAAGCCGGATCTTGTTATTGCGGTAGATGCCCTGGCAGCCCGCAGTATCAGAAGGCTGAACCGGACAGTCCAGATCACGGATACGGGGATTCATCCAGGTTCCGGGGTGGGAAATCACAGGATCGGACTTACTGAAGAAAATCTTCAGGTAAAAGTAATTGGAATTGGGGTCCCCACAGTAGTAGATGCGGCAACGATTGTCCATGATTCTATGGAACATCTTCTGGATGCGCTGGAGGAACAGGAGCAAAAAGAGTTCCTAGAGGAAATGATTGCGCCAAATCTTTACAGTATGTTTGTGACACCGAAGGATGTGGATGAAACTGTAAAATATTTAAGCTTTACCATATCAGAGGGGCTGAATATGGCTTTTTCAGGCGTCTGATGGGAAAATCAGAAAATAGATTTCTGCATAGACAAAGCTTATTGCTGCTGTCGCAGAGAATCAGAATATATGACCGGGAAATACTTTGACAGCAGCATATTTCCGGAAATACAGGGGTATAATCATATCATTTTTGTCATAGGATTCTTTGAAAGAGGTGATTCTATGACAAAGCTCCAGAAAGTATCCTGCATTATTTTGAGCATTTTCTTTTTTGCGGTTCTGCTTTTGGTTCCGGGACCGTTTTTTTTGCGGGGAAATGTGTACAGGCAGCTGCCGCTTTACTGCTTTCTGGAGGAAGAAGCAACAAGTGTTCCTCAGAGAGAAGATCCGGAAACCTATGAAAAACTTGTGGAAAGTAATGCAAAATATCTGGCTGATATGATGAAGGCGGAAAATCTTCAGTCGGGTAGTGATGATATGCGGGAAAATCAGGAAACGGCTGCTGAAAAAGAAAAAAACAGACTGGAAGCACACCTGTCAGAAAATGAAAAACCGGAAGAAAAAACAGAAGAATCGGACAGGCACTTGCAGGAACAGCAGGTGACCGGAGAAAAGAAAAGCTCTGAGACAGAGGCGATTCCCACATCAAAACCGGAAGTCAGCCCGGTATCAGATCCCACTGCCAGTCCGGCAGTCAGTTCAGCAGCCTCTGCACAGCCTGCCCTGGCGCAGATACAGCCTGCTCCGGTTATTGGTCTGGCACCTGAAATGCTGGCAGACTATAATTATCTGCTGGATAATTTTTTTATTGTGGACGAAGACACTGCCACCAGCGCAGAGCAGCTGAATGCAGCAGAATTTCTGGCAAACGATCTTACTGTAAAGAGGGATTCACAGGTGCCGCAGATTCTTATTTATCACAGCCACACTCAGGAGACCTTTGCTGATTCCAGAGAAGGTGTGGTGGAGGATTCAATTGTGGGAGTAGGGAATTATCTGGCGGAAATCCTTACAGAAACCTATGGGTATCAGGTTCTTCATGTAACAGAGGAATTTGATCTGGCAGGTGGCGTGCTGGACAGGAATAAAGCCTATGACTATGCCCGACCTTATATAGAGCAGATCTTGAAAGAAAATCCTTCTATAGAAGTGGTGATAGATCTTCACAGGGACGGGGTGGCTGAGGATCGCCATCTGGTAACAGAGATCAACGGCAAACCTACAGCTCAGATTATGTTTTTTAACGGACTCAGTTATACAGCCTCAGGCGGACCGGTGGATTACCTGCCCAATCCATACATACAGGATAATCTTGCTTTTTCTTTTCAGATGGAATACCAGGCCGCGCAGTATTATCCGGATTTTTACAGAGGAATCTATCTGTCCGGACTGAGATATAATCTGCATCTGAGAAAAAGAGCAGTTCTTCTGGAAGCGGGGGCGCAGACAAATACAGTGCAGGAGGTAAAAAATGCAATGGAACCTTTTGCAGATATTCTGAACAGAGTCCTGACAGGGGAGTGAAAAATCTTGCTTACATTATACAGAATGAAAACTCTTAAAGGCAATAGAGGATATATGCAGGAGCAGCTTTTGTTTATTTATATTATAAGGATTTATGCGTTATATGGAACTGTAAATGAGACAATACAGAATTTTGCACAATAAAATCCACAGTATGCGGACATAAACAAATTTTAAACTTTATTTGTATATCCTGTAAAGGCAAAACAGAGAAGATTTTGTGTGCTTTTTTAATCTGTTCATTTACAGAGATGGTATTTACTTTTGCCGGCTGGGATTTAAAAATGCATTTAAGTTTTGTCGAAGGAAAAAAGAAAATAGGTCTTGAAAATATGAACGTATGTTTGTATAATGAAAGCAGGAAAATAAATAGCATGTATGACTGCGAAAGGCCTTGGAAAGCAGGGCTGATAACTGGACTTGATGAGGGCGGATATGCTATAATGGGGCACGATATAACGAAAATACACTGAGATAAGAGGAGGAACGCTGCGGAATGACAGATCAGAGCAAGATTCGTAATTTCTGCATTATTGCACATATAGACCATGGCAAGTCCACACTTGCCGACCGTATTATTGAGAAGACCGGACTTCTGACACAGAGAGAAATGCAGGCGCAGATCCTGGACAATATGGATCTGGAAAGAGAAAGAGGGATTACTATTAAGTCTCAGGCAGTCCGGATTGTTTATAAAGCAAAGGACGGAGAAGAATATATTTTTAACCTGATCGATACGCCGGGACATGTGGATTTTAACTATGAGGTTTCCAGAAGCCTTGCGGCCTGTGACGGAGCCATCCTTGTGGTAGATGCTGCTCAGGGAATTGAAGCTCAGACACTGGCAAATGTCTATCTGGCTCTTGAACATAATCTGGATGTGCTTCCGGTGATCAATAAGATCGATCTTCCAAGCGCGGAACCGGACCGCGTGATCAGTGAGATCGAGGATGTGATCGGACTGGAGGCAGAGGACGCGCCAAGGATCTCTGCAAAAACAGGACTGAATATTGAGGATGTGCTGGAACAGATCGTGGAGAAGATCCCGGCGCCGGAAGGAGATCCGGATGCTCCGTTAAAAGCCCTGATCTTTGATTCTATCTATGATTCCTATAAAGGTGTTATTGTATTCTGCAGGCTGATGGACGGATGTATCAGAAAAGGCACAGAAGTAAAAATGATGGCAACAGGTTTTTCAACAGAGGTTGTGGAGGTTGGATATTTTGGAGCCGGCCGTTTTATTCCATGTGATGAGCTGTCTGCGGGAATGGTAGGTTACTTTACAGCAAGCATCAAAAACGTCAGTGATACCCGCGTAGGCGATACGGTTACAGAAGTGACCAGACCGTGTGCGGAGGCGCTTCCCGGATATAAGAAGGTTCAGCCTATGGTTTACTGCGGACTTTATCCGGCAGACGGAGCCAAGTACGGGGATCTGAGAGACGCTCTGGAAAAGCTTCAGTTAAACGATGCGTCTCTTTTCTATGAGCCGGAGACTTCTGTAGCGCTGGGCTTCGGTTTCCGTTGCGGATTTCTGGGACTGCTTCATCTGGAGATCATTCAGGAGAGACTGGAGAGAGAATATAACCTTGATCTTGTTACTACCGCTCCAGGCGTTATTTATAAGGTCTATAAAACAAACGGAGAGGTGATCGAACTTACCAATCCGTCCAATCTTCCGGATCCCTCAGAAATTGAATATATGGAAGAGCCTATGGTAAATGCTGAGATCATGGTAACGACGGAATTTATCGGCGCGATCATGGATCTTTGTCAGGAACGCCGGGGACAGTATATTGGCATGGATTATATGGAGGAAACCCGTGCGCTTCTGAAATATAAACTGCCTCTGAATGAGATTATTTATGACTTCTTTGACGCTCTGAAATCCAGATCCAGAGGATATGCATCTCTTGATTATGATCTCTGCGGTTATGAGCGCAGCGAGCTTGTGAAGCTGGATATTCTTGTAAATAAGGAAGAGGTAGATGCCCTTTCCTTTATTGTTCATGCGGAAACTGCCTATGAAAGAGGACGTAAAATGTGCGAGAAGCTGAAAGAGGAAATTCCCAGACAGCTTTTTGAAATTCCGATTCAGGCAGCGATCGGAAGCAAGATCATTGCCAGAGAGACAGTTAAGGCCATGCGTAAAGACGTGCTTGCCAAATGCTATGGCGGCGATATCAGCCGTAAGAAAAAGCTTCTGGAAAAACAGAAAGAGGGAAAGAAGCGCATGCGTCAGGTAGGAAATGTGGAAATTCCTCAGAAAGCCTTTATGAGTGTCCTGAAGCTGGATGAGAAATAAGGAATTCTGTGAAGGTCAAACTAGTGCTAATAGGTGACTGGACGCAGAAGGCTGTAAAGGTCAGGAACAGTAAGGAAAATAGCCTGAACAGGCCTGAGCCTGTCAGAATTGGAGATAGGAAATGAAAAAAAATACAGTAAGAAAGCTGGTTGTTGTTTCCGTGCTTCTGCTCTGTGTGTTTATGGCAGGATGCGGCTGCGGCAAAAAGAAAAAGGATCCGGCCACTCAGCAGGTTCTGAAGATCAGTATCACACCTGAGCCGTCGCCTGCGCCTGAACCGGATAAAATGGATCAGAAGGCAGTAGTCAAAAATGGAAATATTACCATGGTAAATGAATACCTGGTCAACGGGGACAAGGCAGACGATAAAGAAACCGACAGCAAAACAGGTGATAACTCCGAAAACGCAGAAAGTCCGGAACCGGAAACCGATAACGGCAGCGACACAGGAGATCAGGAGGACATTATTGAAGAATAAAGGGAAAAAACCTCTGGAACTTTATCTTCACATTCCTTTTTGTGTGAAGAAATGTGATTACTGTGATTTCCTTTCCGGTCCGTCCGGCACAGAGACCAGGAAAGCATATACAGAGGCTCTTATTAGAGAAATTCAGGCGCTTCCGGAACACCTGGACAGAGAAGTTGTTTCTGTGTTTACAGGAGGAGGAACGCCGTCTCTTCTGGATGCTTCGGACATGGAGCGGATCATGGCGGCTCTCAGAGACAGGTTTGAATTTTCTGAGAATGCAGAGATCACCATAGAGGCCAATCCCGGTACTCTTTCTTCTGATAAGCTGGAAATATATCGGGCGGCCGGTATCAACCGTCTCAGTCTGGGACTTCAGTCAGCGGATAACAGGGAGCTTCAGATTCTTGGAAGGATTCATACGTATGAAGAATTTCTGGAAAGCTATGAGCTGGCAAGAGCTGCCGGATTTGACAATATTAATATTGATCTGATGTCAGCAATTCCGGAACAGACCTGTGAAAAGTGGATACATAATCTGAAAACTGCAGCAGAACTGAAGCCGGAGCATATATCCGCCTACAGCCTGATCGTGGAAGCTGGGACGCCTTTTGCACAGAGAGAACTGAAGCTTCCCGGTGAGGATGAGGAATATCAGATGTATGAAGATACGGCAGATATTCTGAAGAGATATGGATTTGAACAGTATGAAATATCTAATTATGCAAAGAATGGATATGAGTGCAGACATAATATAGGTTACTGGAAAAGAACAGAGTATCTTGGACTTGGACTGGGAGCAGCCTCTCTTGTAGATGAAGAACTATGGAAATGCCTCTGTGGAGAGGAAACCAGTGGAAGCTCTGAAAGAGAAGGTATGGACGGAACAGAATACTGCAGTCTGGAACAGAGGGAATACCGGTTCTGCAATACCCGGAATCTGCAGGAATATCTGGAGAACAGCAGAAAACCCCGGATAATCCGCCGGGATGTTGCTGCTTTGTCAGAAAAGGAGCAGCAGGAAGAGTTTATGTTTCTTGGACTTCGGATGACAAAAGGCATTTCTGTTCAGGAGTTCAGGGGACGTTTCGGAAAAGAAATTGAAGAAATTTACGGACAAGTTCTGAAAAAATATGAAGCCATGGGATTTCTGGAAGAAAGCGGTGGATTCTGGCGTTTTACGCGAAAGGGAATACATGTAAGCAATCACATTCTGTCAGATTTTCTTCAGGACTGAAGGGCTGAAACCAAAAGCAGGATACAGAATCCAGGTATATACAGGATAGAAATTGGAGGAACAAATGGCTGAACATACAACAGGCAAAAAGTTTATCAGAATCCGCGGGGCAAATGTAAATAATCTGAAAAACCTCAGCGTGGATATTTCGAGAGATGAATTTGTGGTTCTGACAGGTGTCAGTGGATCCGGAAAATCTTCTCTGGCTTTTGATACCATTTATGCAGAAGGACAGAGACGTTATATGGAATCTCTTTCTTCCTATGCAAGACAGTTTCTGGGACAGATGGAAAAACCGGATGTGGAAATGATTGAAGGGCTTCCTCCGGCAATTTCCATTGACCAGAAATCCACCAACCGAAATCCCCGTTCCACAGTGGGAACCGTGACGGAAATTTATGACTATCTTCGTCTTCTGTATGCAAGAATAGGAATTCCTCATTGTCCCAGGTGCGGAAAAGAGATAAAAAAACAGACCGTTGATCAGATGGTGGATCATATCATGTCTCTGCCTGAGCGGACAAAGCTTCAGCTTCTGGCTCCTGTGGTCAGAGGGCGGAAGGGAACCCATGTCAAGCTTCTGGAACAGGCAAAAAGAAGCGGATTTGTCCGTGTTCAGATTGACGGAAACCTGTATGAACTGTCAGAAGAGATTAAGCTGGACAAAAATATCAAACATAATATTGAAATTATCGTAGACCGTCTTGTGGTAAAACCGGGAATCGAAAAAAGACTGGCAGATTCCATTGAAACTGTTCTGGATCTTGCAGAGGGACTTCTCATGGTAGATACCATGGACGGAAATGTTCTGACCTTCAGCCAGAGCTTTTCCTGCCCTGACTGTCAGATCAGCATTGATGAGATCGAGCCAAGAAGTTTCTCTTTTAACAATCCTTTTGGAGCCTGTCCGGATTGTTACGGTCTTGGATACAAAATGGAATTTGATGAGGATCTGATGATTCCGGATAAATCACTGAGTATTTCTCAGGGAGCTATCGCCGTGATGGGATGGCAGTCCTGTACGGATAAGGGAAGCTTTACAAGAGCCATTCTGGATGCTCTTGCAAAGGAATATAATTTCAGCCTGGACACACCTTTTCAGGATTATCCCCAGAAAATAAAAGATGTGCTGATCCATGGAACAGAAGGCAGGTCTGTCAAGGTTTATTATAAGGGTCAGAGAGGAGAAGGCGTTTATGATGTGGCGTTTCCGGGACTGATCAAAAATGTGGAGCAGAGATACCGGGAGACCGGTTCCGATGCCATGAAGCAGGAATATGAAACTTTTATGCGCATCACCCCATGCAAAACCTGTAAGGGACAGCGTCTGAAAAAAGAAGCTCTGGCTGTTACTGTTGGCAATAAGAATATTTATGAGCTGACGGCTCTTTCCATAGAGAATCTGAAGAAGTTTCTGGCTGAACTGAAGCTGACAGAACAGCAGGAACTGATCGGAAGGCAGATTCTGAAGGAGGTTCGGGCAAGAGTGGGATTTCTGGCAGAGGTAGGACTTGACTACCTTTCTCTGGGACGGGCTACAGCAACTCTTTCCGGAGGGGAAGCGCAGAGAATCCGTCTGGCAACGCAGATCGGTTCCGGTCTTGTAGGAGTGGCCTACATTCTGGATGAGCCAAGTATCGGACTCCATCAGAGAGATAACGACAAGCTTCTGAAAGCGCTGATGCGTCTGAGAGATCTGGGAAACAGCCTGATTGTGGTAGAGCATGATGAAGATACCATGCGGGCTGCAGACTGTGTTGTGGATATTGGTCCCGGAGCCGGGGAGCATGGTGGAAAACTTGTGGCAATGGGAACTGCAGAAGATCTGATGAAAAATGAAAATTCCATAACAGGCGCTTATTTAAGCGGAAAATGCAGAATCCCGATACCGGAGGAGCGGAAGAAGCCAACGGGATGGCTGAAGATCAGAGGAGCTTCGGAGAACAATCTGAAACAGGTAAATGTGGATATTCCTCTTGGGATTCTGACCTGTGTTACCGGTGTCAGCGGCTCGGGAAAAAGCTCTCTGATCAACGAGGTGCTTTATAAAACTCTGGCGAGAGACCTGAACAGAGCCCGTATCATTCCGGGAAAACATAAGGAAATACTGGGACTGGAAGAGCTTGACAAGGTGATCAGTATTGACCAGTCTCCGATAGGAAGAACTCCCAGATCCAATCCCGCAACTTATACAGGAGTTTTTGATCAGATCCGGGATCTTTTTGCGTCTACGGCAGACGCCAAGGCAAGAGGGTATAAAAAGGGACGCTTCAGCTTTAATGTAAAGGGCGGAAGATGTGAAGCCTGCAGCGGAGACGGAATCATCAAGATTGAGATGCACTTTTTATCAGACGTTTATGTGCCCTGCGAGGTCTGCAAAGGCAAACGATACAATCGTGAAACCCTGGAAGTCAAGTATAAGGACAAAAATATTTATGATGTGCTGAATATGACCGTGGAAGAGGCGCTGGGATTTTTTGAAAATATCCCGTCTATCCGCAGGAAGATCCAGACCTTATATGATGTGGGACTTTCCTATATCCGCCTTGGCCAGCCCTCCACAGAGCTTTCCGGAGGAGAGGCGCAGAGAATCAAGCTGGCAACGGAACTCAGCAGAAGAAGCACAGGAAAAACCATCTATATTCTGGACGAGCCCACAACCGGTCTTCATTTCGCGGATGTGCATAAACTGGTAGATATTTTGAAACGTCTGGCAGACGGTGGAAATACAGTAGTAGTGATCGAGCATAATCTTGATGTGATCAAAACAGCAGATTATATTATTGACATGGGACCTGAGGGCGGCGATCGGGGCGGAACAGTGATCGCAAAGGGAACGCCCGAAGAAATTGTAAAAATACCGGAATCCTATACGGGACAGTACGTGGCCAGATATCTGAAGCAGTAAACAGAGAACTGTCGGAGAGGTAAAGAATTCTCCGGTACAAAATTACGTCAGTGACAGAGTTTGGTCAGAAAGGAGGGCATTATGCCTGCAAGTGATATCGGAATCGATCTGGGCACCAGAAACTGTCTGGTGTATTCTACGGCAAAGGGACTTGTTCTTCAGGAACCTTCTGTAGTTGTTTATGATAAAAATACAGAAAAGATCAGAGCCATAGGGGAAGAGGCCCGTCAGATGGCAGGCCATGTGACCTCTAATATGGAAGTGATCCGCCCTATACGTCAGGGAGTGATCGCTGACTTTAATGTTACAGAAAAAATGCTGAAATATTTTATAACAAAGGCAATGGGAAACAGAGTTTTCCGTAAGCCCCGGATCAGTATCTGCGTTCCAAGCGGGATTACGGAGATTGAGAGAAAAGCTGTTGAGGAAGTTACTTATCAGGCCGGGGC
>UMIG01040295.1_pt1 | contig 10590 bp, 7 predicted proteins | sample 1965761 | NCBI WGS metagenome assembly UMIG01 (sample SAMEA4836122, study PRJEB28245) | human gut metagenome | biome: gut microbiome; material: fecal sample | place: Denmark | collected 2008 | reverse complement strand
GCATGCGGCCGGGCAAACGTCTGTCCGGAAACAAAACGTTACTAATTACACCCAATGTGTTCGTGCGGTCTATCTGTTCGCTTAGAAAGTGAAAATCAGAATCCCAACACTAAATTAGTTCTTTCTGTGGTACATGGAAAATAATGAATTATTTTCCTGCCTTAGGTCTCTTAGCACCGTATTTGGAACGGGCCTGACGTCTGTTAGCAACGCCTGCGGTATCCAGTGTACCTCTGATGATGTGGTATCTGGTACCGGGAAGGTCCCTAACACGGCCGCCTCTGATCAGAACAACGCTGTGTTCCTGCAGATTGTGTCCTTCACCGGGAATGTAGCTTGTTACCTCGATTCCGTTGGAAAGACGAACTCTGGCGATCTTTCTAAGAGCTGAGTTAGGTTTCTTAGGAGTAGCTGTCTTAACAGCGGTGCAGACACCTCTCTTCTGAGGAGCGGAAGCATCCGTAGCTTTCTTGTGAAGGGAGTTGTATCCTTTCTGGAGAGCCGGTGCGGTAGACTTCTTTACAGATGTCTGACGTCCTTTTCTGACTAACTGGTTAAATGTTGGCATTCTTTTTCACCTCCTGCGGTATAGGTTAATGTGTCGTTATATACATGCATAAGAAAAAAATGCATTCAAATGCACGCTAGAATAGTATACGTGCTTCAGAATGCATTGTCAATAGATTTTCTTTAAATTTACAGGTATTTTATGGTAAAAAAGCGGCTTTTACACCTAATTCTCAAAAATTTTACGCAAACGTGCCTCCTTCACTTTCTTACGGTCAGCACGAAGCGCTGTCCTGCGCAGCCAATAGCGCGGATCTGACTGGACTGTAACACTCTGCTTGCTTTTCATTTCCTGAGGAATAACACGCGTCGCTGTAAACGCCAGACAGGCATGGAAAAATCTCCATGCCTGTCTGGGTACGTTTACATTATAAATGAGACAGCTTCTCATTCTTAATCAGCTAATTACTCATTATCCTCTGCAACAGAAACTGCCAAATCCTCATCTTCATCGATTTCTTCCGTTTCTTCTGCAGTTATGATATCCTCTTCCTCATCCGGAAGGACGTCTTCCTCCACGCCTTCGTCAAAATCGAACTCATCGTCCATATCCAGCATGTCATTCAGCGTGTCGTCGGTGCTCAGATGCACGTCGCGGTAGCGCTTCATACCGGTTCCGGCAGGAATCAGCTTACCGATAATTACGTTTTCCTTCAGACCGATCAGAGGGTCAACCTTTCCTTTGATTGCAGCTTCGGTAAGAACCTTGGTAGTTTCCTGGAAGGATGCTGCCGACAGGAAGGAGTTGGTTGCAAGAGCCGCCTTGGTAATACCAAGAAGAATCTGCTTGCCGTCCGCCGGCTGTCTGCCAGCTGCCACAAGTTCTTCATTCAGGTCTTCGTAATCCAGAGCATCCACAAGTGTGCCGGGCAGATATTCGGTATCACCGCTGTCTTCCACACGCACCTTCTTCAGCATCTGACGAACGATAACCTCGATATGCTTATCGCTGATATCAACACCCTGGAGGCGGTATACACGCTGTACTTCACGGAGCATGTAATCCTGTACTGCACGGATACCCTTGATCTTCAACAAATCGTGGGGGTTAACGCTACCTTCGGTCAGTTCATCACCAGCCTCAAGTATCTGGCCGTCCATAACCTTGATTCTGGAACCGTAAGGGATCAGATAGGCTTTGGATTCACCTGTTTCACTGTTGGTTATGATAACTTCACGTTTTTTCTTTGTATCCTTAATGGCCGCCACACCGCCGAACTCTGCGATAATCGCAAGTCCCTTGGGCTTTCTGGCCTCAAAAAGCTCCTCGACACGGGGAAGACCCTGTGTGATATCGTCACCGGCAACACCGCCCGTATGGAAGGTACGCATGGTCAGCTGGGTACCGGGCTCACCAATTGACTGTGCAGCGATGATTCCGACTGCTTCACCAACCTGCACCGCTTCACCGGTAGCCATGTTGGCTCCGTAGCACTTGGCGCAGATTCCGTTTCTGGAACGGCAGCTCAATATAGTACGGATTTTCACGCTTTCCACAGGTTCACCCTTATCATTTACGCCAACGCTGAGAATTCTCTCCGCACGGCTGGGAGTGATCATGTGGTTCTTCTTAACAATGACATTACCATCGCGATCCTTGATTTCCTCACAGGAAACCCTGCCGGTAATTCTGTCCTTCAGGCCTTCGATGGTTTCTTTTCCATCCATGAAAGCCTTAACTTCCATGCCTGGAATTTCCGGTCTGTCTTCACAGCAGTCCAGTTCACGGATAATCAGCTCCTGTGATACGTCAACCATACGTCTGGTCAGGTATCCGGAGTCAGCGGTACGCAGAGCCGTATCGGACAGACCCTTACGTGCGCCGTGCGCGGACATGAAGTATTCCAGTACGTCCAGACCTTCACGGAAGTTTGATTTGATGGGCAGCTCGATGGTACGGCCGGTTGTATCGGCCATCAGTCCACGCATACCTGCCAGCTGCTTGATCTGCTGGTTGGAACCACGGGCACCTGAGTCGGCCATCATGAAAATATTGTTATATTTATCAAGTCCTGCAAGCAGAACGTCCGTCAGCTCTTTATCCGTCTCATTCCAGGTCTCCACAACCGCACGGTAACGCTCTTCCTCTGTGATAAGGCCGCGGCGGAAGTTCTGTGAAATACGGTCAACGGTAGCCTGTGCTTCTGCCAGCATTTCCGGCTTCTTTTCAGGAACGGTCATGTCGGAAATGGAAACCGTCATGGCTGCCCTTGTAGAATATTTGTAGCCGGTTGCCTTGATATCATCCAGCACCTCAGCCATTCTGGAGGAACCATGGATATTGATAACCTTTTCCAGAATCTGCTTCAGCCCCTTCTTGCTTACGTGGAAATCAACCTCCAGCTTCAGGGCATTTTCCGGAACGCTTCTGTCCACAAAGCCCAGATCCTGAGGAAGGACTTCATTGAAAATAAAACGGCCCAGCGTAGATTCTACGATATCAGACATTTCAGTGCCGTCAGGCATCTGCTTTGTAATTTTAACTTTAATTCTTGAATGCAGGGTCAGCGCCTGGTTTTCATAAGCCAGAATTGCTTCATTCAGGCTCTTAAAGCACTTTCCTTCGCCCTTGGCTCCGGGTCTTTCCTGTGTCAGGTAATAGATACCAAGTACCATATCCTGGGAAGGAACGGCAACAGGGCCACCATCGGAGGGCTTCAGCAGGTTATTGGGTGAAAGAAGCATAAAACGGCACTCTGCCTGCGCTTCCACGGAAAGAGGAAGATGCACAGCCATCTGGTCACCGTCGAAGTCCGCATTGAAAGCCGTACAAACAAGCGGATGCAGCTTGATAGCCTTACCTTCCACCAGGATGGGTTCAAATGCCTGAATACCCAGTCTGTGCAGTGTAGGGGCGCGGTTCAGCATAACGGGATGCTCTTTGATAACATCCTCCAGAACGTCCCATACCTGAGAATCCAGTCTTTCCACCAGCTTCTTGGCATTTTTAATATTCTGGGAAATGCCTCTGGCCACCAGTTCCTTCATAACGAAGGGCTTAAACAGCTCAATTGCCATCTCCTTAGGCAGACCACACTGATAAATTTTCAGTTCGGGACCTACGACGATAACGCTTCGTCCGGAATAGTCAACACGCTTACCCAACAGGTTCTGACGGAAACGGCCGGACTTACCTTTAAGCATGTCGGAAAGGGATTTGAGCGCCCTGTTTCCGGGTCCTGTTACCGGACGGCCTCTTCTGCCGTTGTCGATCAGGGCATCAACGGCTTCCTGAAGCATTCTCTTTTCATTACGGACGATAATATCCGGAGCGCCAAGCTCCAGCAGTCTTTTCAGACGGTTATTTCTGTTGATAATCCTGCGGTACAGGTCGTTTAAGTCGGAGGTTGCAAAACGTCCGCCGTCCAGCTGTACCATAGGACGAAGATCCGGAGGAATTACCGGGATGGCATCCAGAATCATCCACTCCGGACGGTTGCCGGATTCGCGGAAAGCTTCCACAACCTCAAGACGCTTGATTATTCTCGCACGCTTCTGGCCGGTTGACTCATTCAGCCCTGTTTTCAGTTCTTCGGATTCTTTTTCAAGGTCAATAGCTTCCAGCAGCTCTTTGATGGACTCAGCGCCCATGCCCGCCCGGAATTTATTTCCCCAGGTTTCCCTTGCGTCCTGGTATTCCTTTTCGGAAAGCACCTGCTTGTATTCCAGGTTGCTTTCACCGCGGTCAAGTACGATATAGGAAGCAAAGTAAAGTACCTTTTCCAGCACTCTGGGGGAAAGATCCAGAATCAGTCCCATACGGCTGGGGATACCTTTAAAATACCAGATATGGGAAACCGGCGCAGCCAGTTCGATATGTCCCATACGCTCACGGCGGACGCTGGACTTGGTAACCTCAACACCGCATCTGTCGCAGACAACACCTTTGTATCTGATTTTCTTGTATTTACCGCAGTGACATTCCCAGTCCTTGGTAGGCCCGAAAATACGTTCACAGAACAGGCCGTCTCTTTCCGGCTTCAGCGTTCTGTAATTGATGGTTTCGGGCTTCTGTACCTCACCTCTGGACCAGTCCCTGATCTTTTCAGGAGAAGCCAGGCCGATTTTGATGGCATCGAACGTCATCGGCTGATATACTTCATTTTTTGTAGTTGTTTCAGACATTGTGCACTCCTTCCAAAACTATTCCGGATGAACGGGCCTGCCCTGCGCAGGCCGTTCATTTTCCATACAGATGCAGATTATTCCTCGATTTCCTCGAAATTCTCATCTATATCGAATTCCAGGTCATCTTCAGGCTCCTCTTCTTCAGCAGTCACCAGTTCTCCGCTCTTATCGTCGAATTCCTGATGCTGGTAACCGAGTTCGCCAAGAGAATCTTTTTCATACTTCTCATAACCTTTGGAGTCACCTTCGATTTCGTAGCGGTAATCCGTATCACCGTAGTCCACCGTTTCCATGATTTCCACTTCCGTATTGTCCTCACGCAGAACCTTAACATCCAGCGCAAGAGACTGCAGCTCCTTCAGCAGAACCTTGAAGGATTCCGGAATGCCGGGCTCAGGGATATTTTCACCCTTGATAATGGCTTCGTAAGTCTTCACACGTCCCACGACATCGTCGGACTTCACTGTCAGGATTTCCTGCAGAGTGTAAGCAGCGCCGTATGCTTCCAGCGCCCAAACTTCCATTTCCCCGAAACGCTGGCCGCCGAACTGCGCTTTACCGCCCAGAGGCTGCTGTGTTACAAGGGAATAAGGGCCGGTGGAACGCGCATGGATCTTATCGTCTACCAGATGGTGCAGCTTCAGGTAATGCATGTGTCCGATTGTTACCGGGCTGTCGAAATACTCTCCGGTACGGCCGTCACGAAGCCTTACCTTTCCGTCCCTGCTGATGGGCACGCCCTTCCAGAGTTCTCTGTGATCTCTATTCAGAGACAGGTACTGGAATACTTCAGGACGCAGCTCATCTTTATGCTTTGCTTCAAATTCTTCCCATTCCAGGTTCACGTAATCGTTTGCCAGGTCAAGGGTGTCCATAATATCATTTTCATTGGCGCCGTCAAATACCGGTGTTGCCACGTTAAAGCCCAGGGCCTTGGCTGCCAGGGACAGATGGATTTCCAGTACCTGTCCGATATTCATACGGGAAGGCACGCCCAGAGGATTCAGTACGATATCAAGCGGGCGTCCGTTGGGCAGGTAAGGCATATCCTCCACGGGAAGCACACGGGAAACAACACCCTTGTTGCCGTGACGGCCTGCCATCTTGTCACCTACGGAAATCTTTCTCTTCTGTGCGATGTAAATACGCACTGCCTGATTCACACCGGGAGAAAGCTCATCGCCGTTTTCCCTCGTAAATACCTTGGCATCCACAATGATACCGTATTCGCCGTGAGGCACCTTCAGGGAAGTATCCCTTACTTCTCTTGCCTTCTCACCGAAAATGGCACGCAGAAGCCTTTCTTCAGCCGTCAGTTCGGTTTCTCCCTTGGGAGTTACTTTGCCCACAAGGATATCGCCTGCACGGACCTCTGCACCGATGCGGATAATTCCTCTGTCGTCCAGATCCTTCAGGGCTTCATCACCCACACCGGGAACGTCTCTTGTGATTTCTTCCGGCCCCAGCTTTGTGTCTCTGGCTTCCGCTTCGTATTCTTCAATATGGACGGATGTATATACATCCTCCTGTACCAGTCTCTCACTTAAAAGAACAGCATCCTCGTAATTGTAACCTTCCCAGGTCATGAAACCGATGAGAGGGTTCTTGCCCAGCGCCAGCTCGCCTTCTGAAGTGGAAGGGCCATCTGCGATTACCTGGCCCGCGGAAACATGGTTGCCCTTGAATACGATGGGCCTCTGGTTGTAGCAGTTGCTCTGGTTGCTTCGTGAAAACTTTGTAAGATGGTATTCAACCTTCTCACCGTCATCACAGGTCATCTTGATCAGGTTGGAGGATACATAGTCGATAATACCGGGCTTTCTGGCAACAACACAGACACCTGAGTCAACGGCTGCCTTCACTTCCATACCGGTTCCTACCGCCGGCGCTTCCGTGGTGAGCAGCGGCACCGCCTGACGCTGCATGTTGGATCCCATCAACGCACGGTTGGCATCGTCGTTTTCCAGGAAAGGAATGAGGGCTGTAGCTACGGAGAACACCATCTTGGGAGATACATCCATGTAATCAAACATGGTCTTGGGATATTCCTGCGTCTCTTCACGGTAACGGCCGGATACGGTATTTCTTACGAAATGCCCTTCCGCATCCAGGGCCTCGTTCGCCTGTGCCACATGGTAATTATCTTCTTCATCAGCTGTCATATAGACAACATCCTCGGTAACCCTGGGATTCATCGGGTCCGTTTTATCAATCTTACGGTAGGGTGCTTCCACGAAACCGTATTCGTTAATTCTTGCATAACATGCCAGAGAGTTGATCAGACCGATGTTGGGTCCTTCAGGCGTCTCGATAGGGCACATCCTTCCGTAATGGGAGTAATGTACGTCACGTACCTCGAATCCGGCACGGTCACGGCTCAAACCGCCGGGTCCCAATGCGGACAGACGTCTCTTATGGGTCAGCTCGTCCAGCGGGTTGTTCTGAGCCATGAACTGGGACAGCTGGGAGGAACCGAAGAATTCCTTCACGGCAGCCTGTACCGGTTTAATGTTGATCAGAACCTGCGGAGAAATTTCTTCCGCATCATGCGTGGTCATTCTTTCACGGACCACTCTTTCCATTCTGGACAGACCGATACGGTACTGGTTCTGGAGCAGCTCGCCCACAGCCCTGATACGCCTGTTGCCCAGATGGTCGATATCGTCATCGTTGCCGATGCCGTATTCCAGATGGATGTTATAATTAATGGAAGCGATGATATCTTCCTTCGTAATATGCTTCGGGATCAGCTCATGGATGTTCTTCCGGATGGCCTCTGCCAGCTCTTCCGGATCCGCAGAATACTCTTCCAGGATCTGCGCCAGGACAGGATAATATACCAGCTCGGTAACGCCCAGTTCTTTTGGATCACAGTCCACATAATGTGTGATGTCAACCATCATGCTGGAGAGCACCTTTACATTGCGCTCCTCTGTCTCAATATATACAAAAGGAACCGCACTGTTCTGGATGGTGTCCGCCAGTTCAGCCGTCACCTTGGTTCCCGCTGCGGCAAGAAGCTCCCCTGTTGTGGTGTCAATCACATCCTCAGCCAGGATATGGCCGCGGATTCTGTTTCTGAGCATCAGCTTCTTATTGAATTTATATCTGCCGACTTTCGCCAAATCATATCTTCTGGGGTCGAAGAACATGGCATTGATTAAGCTCTCCGCGCTTTCCACGCTGAGAGGCTCGCCGGGACGTATTTTCTTATATAACTCTAACAGACCCTCCTGATAGTTCTCAGCAGTGTCCTTGGCAAAACTCGCTTCAATCTTGGGTTCATCACCAAACAGTTCTCTGATTTCATCATTGGTACCGACACCCAGTGCACGAATCAGAACCGTGATCGGGACTTTCCTCGTCCTGTCCACACGAACGTAGAAAACGTCGTTGGAATCCGTCTCGTATTCCAGCCACGCACCACGGTTGGGGATCACCGTACAGCTGTAAAGCCTCTTACCGATCTTATCATGGCCGATTCCATAATAAATACCGGGGGAACGAACAAGCTGGCTGACGATAACACGTTCTGCGCCGTTAATAACGAAGGTTCCTGTCTCAGTCATCAAGGGCAGATCGCCCATGAAGATTTCATGCTCTGTAATCTCTTCTTTTTCTTTATTGTAAAGACGTACCTTAACCTTTAAGGGGGCCGCAAATGTGGCGTCTCTTTTCTTACATTTCTCGATAGAATACTTCACATCGTCTTCGCACAGTTCGAAATCCACGAATTCCAGGCTTAAATGGCCACTGTAATCTTCTATTGGAGAGATATCGTCAAAGACCTCTTTCAGGCCTTCATCGAGGAACCACTGATAGGAATTCTTCTGAACTTCAATCAGGTTCGGCATCTCCAAAACTTCCTTCTGCCGTGAATAACTCATACGCATGTTCTTGCCGGTGGCAATTGGACGTATTCTGTTCTTTTCCATTGACATTTCACCCCGTTCTTATGATTTGTTTGCCATTCGTTCCCAAGGAGGCACTTCTTTACCGCAAAAAAACCTGATGTCACACCCTCTGAATGGCAAACGAATAGGCGGCCGCAGGCAGTAATGTAACCCGCCAACAGGCAGCTTGATATTAGTTTATCGGTTTTACGCACAAAAATAGCATAACTTACCACAATAGTGCACTATCCATTCTACTACAAGAAAAAAGGGAAGTCAACCAAAATTTTTGTAATATTGTGGATAAATAAAAAGAAACCTCTGCCGTGCTGGCATAAAGCAGCAGGCAAAGGTTCCTGACAAGTCATTTCGTTTTCGAAAGATACTCCGATTATTTAAGAGTAACTTTAGCGCCTTCAGCTTCCAGTTTAGCTTTGATGTCATCAGCATCCTGCTTGGAAGCAGCTTCCTTAACAACCTTGGGAGCGCCGTCAACAACGTCCTTAGCTTCTTTCAGGCCAAGACCGGTTACTTCACGAACAACTTTGATAACCTTAACCTTGTTAGGGCCAACTTCTGTCAGCTCTACGTCGAATTCTGTCTTCTCTTCAGCTGCTTCAGCTGCGCCGGCACCTGCTGCTGCAACTACAACGCCTGCTGCTGCGGATACACCGAATTCTTCTTCACATGCTTTTACAAGATCATTTAATTCTAATACGGATAATTCTTTGATTGCATCAATAATTTCCTGAGTGGATAATTTAGCCATTTTATTTTACCTCCATTTAATTTGTTTAAAATTGATTTATCTGCTAATGTACTGATTATTCAGCAGTTTCAGGTGCAGCTTCTGCTGCGGGTGCCTCTGCTGCTTCTTCCTGTGCTGCGGGTGCTTCGCATGCTCCGGCGCCGCCTTTTTCAGCCAGCTGCTTCATAACGCGTGCAAAGTTAGTAATAGGAGACTGGATGCTTCCAAGCAGTTTGGAGAGCAGTTCGTCTCTGGAAGGAATCAGGGAGATTTCCGCCATTCCCTTCGCATCATACATAGTGCCTTCTACTACGCCGGCTTTGATTTCAAGCTTGTTTGCAGTCTTTGCGAATTTAGCAAGTTCTCTGGCGGGTGCGGTAGCATCCGTGTTGGAAATTGCAATTGCGCTGGGTCCTTCCAGGAAAGGTGCCAGTGCTTCAAAGTCTGTTCCCTTGAAAGCAAAGTTCATCATTGTGTTCTTGTAAACTTTGTAGTTGATTCCCGCTTCACGAAGCTGTTTACGAAGAGCGGTATCCTGTTCTACGGTAAGTCCGCGGTAGTCAACCAGTACGACTGACTGCGCATCCTTAATCGCTTCGGAAATCTCTGCAACTACAGGTGCTTTAAGTTCAACCTTTGCCATTTCTTTACCTCCTTATAGATTTTTCTGAAAACAAGTTCAGTGCCGAAAAGGAGTTTACGCCGGTGCCGTCAGCCTGAGCTGCAGCCGGATATAAAAAAACCTCTCTGCGAAGACACAGAGAGGATAAGTTACGGATAAACCGTTACAATCGTCAACTCTTTTCCTCGGCAGGCGCTGTTTTCTTATACCGGAATACCGGTACCTGCTGTCTTCGGCATGGCCGCTTGCGACCTTTCTCAGACTATCACATGCTGTAATGTTTGTCAACATTTTTTGTGTTTTATATTTACACTTTTTTTGAATGCATTGATTGTGCTTTATTTTTCCATCAGCTTAAGACAACAGGGGCCTCAGGCACAAGGCCGGTGGCTTTTTCAAAAGCCTGCGCCCATTCGGCAGTGCGGTAAAATACAAGCGCTCCCTGTCCGTTATCCCCGATGACATAAAAACGCTCCGCCGCATCCGTCTGTTCCAGCAACCCGTTGAATACCCCAAGGATATCCGGATCGATCCAGTCATACTCCACATCCATATCCCAGGAACAGCTCCGACCTTTCCACAGAAGCTTAACCGTTATGCTTCCGCTGCCGGCTTCCCAATCCATATTTTCG
>UMIG01037712.1_pt1 | contig 10652 bp, 10 predicted proteins | sample 1965761 | NCBI WGS metagenome assembly UMIG01 (sample SAMEA4836122, study PRJEB28245) | human gut metagenome | biome: gut microbiome; material: fecal sample | place: Denmark | collected 2008 | reverse complement strand
CCCGCGATTTCCCGCGGGTCTCATCTTTTTTCTTATCGCTTTTTTGAAAAAATCTCAGATATCACAACTAGAATACTGCCAAGAAAGATAAACATATCTCCCAAGTTAAACGTGATCTTTTCGAATTTTTTCCACTTCGTGCAAAATCCGAAATAGTCCACTACATATTTTCGCACAAATCTATCGTAAGTATTGCTCACTCCTCCTGCAATGGCAAGTGCAATTCCTTTTTTGCGCATCCATCCGCCTTTCTTCCGAAACAGAAAAACATAATACAACACGAGCAACGCAGTCACAATCCCCGATAGCATTCGCACTCTTTTTGGATGTTCTTCTCCCTTATTCAGCGCCATCCCTTTGTTATGCACTTTTCGAACTGAGATTCTGTCACCGAGAATCTTCTTTTCTTCCCCCTCTTTGTAATGAGTCTCAATGTATGACTTCAAATATAAATCAATCCCACATAAGCCTCCTATCAAAAGCGTCAAAATTACCGCCAGCATCTATACTTCCTCTTCTGAAACAGTCTCTGTCTCCTCTACTGTCTGCATGGCTGAGTCATCTGCACCCTCATCTGCTGCCGTCTCTTCTGCTTCTTCTGTGTCAAAGTGTATCTCTTCTTCTACTTTTGTTCCACATTTTGGACAGTATGCCATATCAGATTCCAATTCGCCTTTGCAGTTCTTGCAAAGTTCCATTCCCTTCAATTGCGCAAGTTCTTTTAAATAGGACTGAACTGCGTCCTCATGTTGTGCAACAGCCTCGCACAGCTCCACAAATGCTGTATCAATCACTTCCCCTTTCTGGAAACGGTCATAAACCAGCTTTCCAAGATGTTGCAGATCTCTTTCTTTATTTCGTTCTTCCACTCTGATCTGGCTTTTTATTTTCTGTGTCTCAACAACTTCTTCTGTCTTTTTCGTCACTGCTCCTGCTGTTTCTGTAATTCGTTTTCCTAAATCTTCAAAAAAGTCTCCCATGTTTCATTTCTCCCTTCATGTGTCAAATACGCCTGATTGCATCAAATGCATCATATAGATTCAAAGCCCCGTATCCCCACTCTCGGTTGGGATATGTCTCGCCGGGCTTGCGATCTGTTCCCAAAACTAAAAGATTGCGAATCTGTATAGAATCAATCCCGCTCTCCCCGAGCTGGTACACAATCCACTCCAGCATAAGTGCAACTGCCCCTGCCGTAATCCCTACAGCAACACTGGAACCTGTACGCTCTGTAAATTGGTTCCGCATCGCTGCTCCCGTTACATTTACTCCCGGAGCCACAAAATCAGGTTTGATTTTTTCACTTCTAGTATATCCTCTTCCCGATCGAATAGCAATACTATTATCATCTCCATTATAATATCCAACTGTCATCCCGGAAACCGTACTTCCAGGCTCCGTGATCGTATAATCCGGATTGGACTGCAGAAAATAAACTTCTCCTTCCAAAAGTTCTGTGACCGGAAGCCACATATGGAACACGCCATCCGCCAACTCCACAGGCTCTATAAAAATCGTCCATATTCCGGGGGCAGGATCTTTTACTCTAAAAAATATCAATTCCGAATTTGATTTTTCCACAAGTAATTTGTAATTGATAAAAATAGTCGTTCCCTCAAACACAAAACGATATACCTCCGTCACTTCCCGCCGGATTGGCACCCGTGGAATTCTTTCTCCCGAAGGCGATATAATGGAGACTGCCACAATATTGGGGATGTCCGTCCACAGTTCCATCGTAAATCCTTTCATTCCGCTGTCCACACGGATTTCCGCCTTTTTGATATCGTTTACATTCTCGGATTTTCCATAAAAATGGTGCCGTTGATTCGCTTCGTTTCCTCCCCCGATCACAACTGCCCGATTCGCTATATTGGCATAAATCTCTAAAAGTCCTGTGATTGGAAGCGTCGCATTATGTCCTCCCATATTAGAACCCAGTGCAATACAGATGACTAGCGGCATATCATATTGATTCGCCAGTTCATTCAGATACCTCATTCCAAGCATGATATCATTTTCCTGATAACACTCTTTTTCTTCTGTGATCAGGTAAAACTCTCTCAGATATTTTTTTGCCGGTTTTAACTTTACAATCGCAAGCTTCGACTCCGGCGCTGCTCCCAAAAACTGATTCTCCACATCAGCTCCGCCTGCTGCAACACTTGCAAGAAAAGTCCCATGCCCGCTTTCATCCTGAGTTGGAACAAGCGCTTTTGGATTATCACTACTAAGAGCCGCATCAATCATCTCCTTCGTGTATTCTGTTCCATACAAAAAGTTTTGCGGCGGCTGTCCATCCTGAATACTCTGATCCCAGATTCCCAAAATTCTTGTACTTCCGTCAATATTTCGAAAAACAGGATTTTCATAATCAATTCCGGTATCTATAAATCCGACCAGCACTCCATTTCCTTTAAGTCCCAATGTGGGATAATTCTGTATCTGTAAGATTCCAGACTGGCTTAACGCCTCTGTATCAATCAGGGTAAAACACTTCGGCACCGAATTGTACGCATATTTTTCAAAATTAATGGGATCTGCCATCGTTCCATCTACATAGATTGTTTTATATAAGTATTCCATACTCTGTTCGCAAAGTTCTTCTGAAGAAATAGAGTCAAATATATTTCCTCTGAGCTGGTTCACAATAAAATCCCGATAATTTTCGGATATAATTCGATTTCTGCAAATCTCTTCCTGCGGCATAATCGCTCCATCATTTTTATCTAATATATGAAACACTTTGTGATTCATGCAAAAAGCCGACATATTTCTATGCCGGCTTCCAACCTATTTTCGTTCTTCTCCACGGGATTTCATCACCTGTTCCAACTCTTTTGCCAGACTTTCTGACTCCGTAATCGTCTCACTTACCGGAATCGGAGGCGCCTTTTTAAATACAATTTTCAGCAATACCGGTGTGATAATAGTCGTAAAAATTACAACGATGACAACCGGTCCAAGGAAATTGCCCCCGAGAAGTCCAAGCGACGTTCCCTTACTTGCAACGATCAGCGCCACTTCACCACGGGAAATCATACCAACTCCGATTCTTTTTGCCTGATAATTCTGGTAACCACATACCTTTGCTCCAATTCCACAGCCGATTACTTTTGTAACGATTGCCACAATGACAAGCACCACTGAGAACCAGATAATCGCCGGTGTCATCTCCGGCAGCACTACTTTCAATCCAATACTTGCAAAGAATACCGGCGACAACAACATATAAGAAATCGTATCAAACTTAATTCGTACAAACATCGATTTGTTTGTATTCGAGATAATCAATCCTGCAATAAATGCACCTGTAATATCAGCTACTCCAAATACAACTTCCGCGATATATGCCATCAGCAAACAGAACACAAACGCAATAATCGCATGTCTTTGCAATCCCTTCTCGGAAGATTCTGTCCATCGTTTGTATACTTTGTAAAAAATCACTCCGATAATTCCCGAAAATACGAAGAAACCTAAAATCTTTAACAGCACTACCGTAACATTTACAGAAGAATCTGCCATGCTTGTCACGATTGTCAGCGCAATGATTCCAAGAATATCATCTATGATGGCAGCTCCTAAAATTGCATTTCCCGAACGTGTCTTTAACTTTCCAAGCTCTTTTAATGTCTCAACCGTAATACTTACCGATGTTGCCGTTAAAATGATACCGATAAAAATATTCTGTAAAAAGATTGAGCAGGATGCATCTGATGCGATCAAGTCAGGTCTATTGAAGAACCAAGCTGCCGCGAATCCCCCAATAAGCGGAACAACCACACCAAATAATGCAATTATAAAAGAAGCTTTCCCACTTTCTTTTAACTCCTTGATATCTGTCTCCATACCGGCGCAGAACATCAATACAATAACACCTATCTCTGCTACTTCATGAATAAAGTTGGTCTCTGTGATCCATCCCAATGCCGCCGGTCCTAACAGCAATCCTGCCAATAGTGCTCCCACGACCTGTGGCATCTGTACTTTACGTGTAGCAAGTCCTAGCACTTTCGTCGAAAGCAAAATAATTGCCAGATCTAACAAATAACTGTAACCTTCCATAAACTCTACACTCCTTTTCTCTTTCTGTCTTTCTTTTTTGCCAAATCTAAACTACACTTTACACCTATTTTGAACATTTTACAACCACTTTTTCTACTTTTTTTGTGCACTTTTTTCTTTTGCAGGTATACCCTAAATCAGGGGCGGAAAATCCATTTTTTCCACCCCTGATTCTTAGCCGGTAATCAGCTCCTGTCCTCTCATCGCAATAAGTGGACCGCCCGTTCCTTCTATATATTCTTTTGTGATAGTAACCTGACCAATATTGTCATCTTTCGGAATCTCATACATAATATCGAGCATAAATTCCTCAATGATTGAGCGAAGCGCTCTCGCTCCGGTATCTTTCTTCATCGCCTTTCTTGCAATTGCATGCAACGCTTCCTCGTCAAAGTTCAATTTTACTTCATCAAGTTCCAAAAGCTTCTGATACTGTTTTAAAATTGCGTTCTTTGGTTCTTTTAAAATCTTGACAAGCATGTCTTCATCCAATCCCTGAAGGGTAAAGATAATCGGAAGTCGCCCGATAAATTCCGGAATCATTCCGAAATTGCGAATATCCTCCACTGTTACTTTCGACAAAATATCTTTATCATTGTTGTATTTATCTTTCAAATCTGCAATAAATCCCATCGATGCCTGTTTATTCAATCTCTCTTTGATGATCTGTTCCAAATCCGGGAACGCTCCCCCACAGATAAACAGAATATTTTTCGTGTTGACCGTCGTGAGCGGTACCATTGCGTTCTTGCTGTTCGCGCCTACTGGCACCTCCACGTCACTTCCTTCCAACAATTTTAACATTCCCTGCTGTACGGATTCTCCGCTGACATCTCTCTGGTTCGTATTTTTCTTCTTTGCAATCTTGTCAATCTCATCAATAAAGATAATCCCACGCTCTGCTTTTTCCACATCATTGTCCGCTGCCGCTAACAATTTGGAAACCACGCTTTCAATATCATCACCAATATATCCTGCCTCTGTCAATGATGTCGCATCTGTGATCGCAAGCGGTACATCTAAAAGTCTCGCGAGTGTCTTTACAAGATATGTCTTACCGCTTCCGGTTGGTCCGATCATCAACATATTGGATTTTTCAATCTCAATCTCGTCCATCGTATTTGTCGCAACTCGCTTGTAGTGGTTATAGACAGCCACTGAGATTGCCTTTTTTGCATATTCCTGTCCAATCACATAATCGTCTAACTGTGCTTTAATCTTATGCGGTGCCGGAATGTCACGGATATTAAACACAGGTTCCGCCTTCTTTTCTTCCGGCTTTTTCTTCTTCACCTGCTGCCTTTTTGGTATCATATTCTCCATGTCCGACAAATTTAAAAACTGTACGCCCGGCATATTCATCAGCTGACTTAAATCAAACTTATTATTGTTCATCATATCAAAACTTTTCTGCATACAGTCTGAACAAACGCAAATATCATTCGGGAGATCGATCATCTTTCCTGCAACACTCTCCGGTCTGTGGCACATAAAACAGAATTTCTCATACTCTTCATTCTCTTTTTTCTCTTCCTTCACTACTTCCGGAACTTCTTTTTTTTCGCTGTCTATATCTATATCTATATCCATCTCATTTATATTATCTTTTTCTGCCATAGTTATCCCTTCTTTCCTACATATGATTTTATTATATATGAGATGTTCTTATCACACAAGTGAACTTTTTATAAACTAAAAACGGTGAGAGCTATTCTCCCACCGCAATGTATTCCTCAATATACTTCGATGCCACCGCACCGTCCGCCACCGCCGTCACAATCTGCCGGAGCGGTTTCTTTCTCAAATCGCCAACCGCATACACTCCCGGAATATTTGTCCGTGTCGTCTCGTCTGCGAGCACATACCCTCCTTCATCGAGGTCAATCTGTCCTTTGACAAGCTCTGTGTTTGGCACATTTCCAATTGCAACAAACACTCCGTCACAATCAATTTCAGACACTTCGCAATTTTCCTTACTTTTCACTTTCACTCCGGTGACAAGATCATCTGCAAGCACTTCCACCACTTCTGAATTCCAGATAAATTCCAGATTTTCTGCCTCGTTCAGGGAATCCATATATGTCTTGGATGCTCTCAACTCATCTCTTCTGTGCACCAGATATACTTTTTTACAGATTTTAGATAAAAACAAAGCATCTGCAACCGCAGTATTTCCACCACCTACGATCACAACTGTCTTTCCTCTGTAAAACATTCCATCACAGGTTGCGCAGTAAGATACGCCGCGACCTCTCAGTTCTCTTTCATTTGGAAGTCCAAGCTCTCTCGGATAAGCTCCCATTGCAAGAATAACCGTCTTCGCCTCGTATGTTCCATCTGATGTAACGATAACTTTCGGCTGTTTTTCTAAATCCACACTCTGCACTTCCGCGATCTTTGTCTCCACGCCGAACCGCTCTGCGCCCTGCTTCATCTGCATTCCAAGTTCAAATCCATTGATTCCTTCTGTAAACCCCGGATAATTTTCTACGATCTCTGTCGTCCCCATCTGTCCGCCCGGAGCGAATTTTTCTACTACAAGCGTGGTTAAGTTTGCCCTTGATGTGTAAAGCGCAGCCCCGTATCCTCCGGGACCGCCTCCGATGACAATCACATCATAAAAATTTTTATTTTCCATCTCACATCTCCTACAGTTGTACACCGTGTCCGAGCAGCCAGCTCTCAAGCTCTGCTTTTGACATCGCTCCTACATTGGTTCCTTTCACTTCTTTTGCATCCACAAGCTTCAATGTCGGAATGCTCATCACACGATACTCCTGAGCCAGTTCCGGATCATCATCGATGTTGATTTTTACGACCTTTACTTTTCCTTCATGTGCTGCTGCCACCTCATCTACAATTGGCGCAAACATCTTGCAAGGCATGCACCAGTCTGCGAAAAAGTCAATTAATACCGGGACATTTGACTCCAAAACCTCTTGTGTATAGTTGCTGTTTGTTACTTTCATTACTGACATATCTATTTCCTCCTACAATATAATTTTCTGTTTCTTGATGACTCTATCATACAAGATATGACATTCTCTTTCTGTGACATTGTCACACTTTATCTTCTGCTGTCTTTCGCAAGTTCATACAGACGATCTTCATCTATGATTTCAATGCTCCCGCGCGACAGGCTGACAAGCTGTTCTTTCTGAAAATACTTCAGCATTCTGGTAATCACCTCTCTTGCCGTTCCCAGATGGTGCGCGATCTCTTCATGTGTCATTTTCAGCATGCTCTCTCCTGTAATCTCCATCTCTTCCACAAGCAGTGCGGCAAGTCTCACATCCACACTTTTATTTAAAATCTGTTCCATCACCCACATCACATCTGAAAATCTCGACGCCATGAGGTCGTTTGTAAAATTGGCAACCGGAAGAGAGGTATGTATCAAATTCTGATAAACAGAGGTCGGTATTGTCAGAACCTTAGAATCTTCTCTCGCCTCTATAATCACCTCGAACTGAATATTATTCATAATACAGGATGCCGCAAAAAGACAGGCATCTCTTTGAAACATTCTGTATAATGTGATCTCTTTCCCGTCTTCCGACAGCGTATATGCGCGAAGTTGTCCTTCTTCCACAATGATCAACCCTGTACAGTCCTCCGAACCATTGTGTATAATGGTTCCTTTTTTCACATTCTGTACCAGTATCCTGTTTTTCAGTTCCTCTTGTTCTTCTTTTGTAAGTTTCGCCCAAAATGGAACGAGTTCTTCTATCTGCATTCTTTATTCACCTTCCAGCATTTTTAAAAATGTCTCTTCTGAGATAATCGGAACCCCCAGCTCTCTCGCTTTTTTATTTTTTGAAGAAGTTGACTCTATATCATTATTAATCAGATAGTTTGTCTTAGAAGTGACAGAGCCCGTCACCTTTCCTCCTTTACTTTCAATTACAGCCTTTACTTCATTTCGATTTGCAAAATGCTCCACACTTCCTGTAATTACAAAGTTCATATTTTCAAAAATCTGAGCCTCTTTGCTCTCTTCTTCCTTTGGTATCTCCAATTCTGTTAAAAGTCTTCGGAATTCTTCCACATGCTGCTCTTTTGCAAAATAGGAAACAAACGCTTTCGCAATCACAGGACCGATTCCCGATATTTCACTCAATTCTTCCTCTGTAACATGAAGCATTTTCTCTATATCAAAGTTCAGTTCTTTACAGATTACCTTTGCGTTGGCAAGTCCGATATTCGCTATTCCAAGACTGTAAATGAGTTTTGGCAGTGTTGTCACACGTGCTTTTTCAATACTTTTTTGTAGATTTACATAAGATTTTTCACCAAATCCTTCCATGGATTTAATTTCATCTTCATACTGCTCCAAATGAAAAATATCTGAATAATGATTGATAAATCCCTTTGCGATAAATTTCTCTAATGTCGCCTCTGAAAGTCCATCAATATTAAGCGCATCTCTGCTCACAAACAGCGCAAATGATTTCAGATGCTTTGCCCCGCACTCTTCGTTCGTACAGTAGAGCGCCTTTGCATCACTGACTTTTCGGATCTCTGTCTTACCATGACAGACCGGACATTCCTCAGGAATATCTTTCACACCGCTTCGCGTCAGGTTTTCTGCAATCTGCGGAATGATCATGTTTGCTTTATAGACTGCGATCGTATCGCCAATGCCAAGCTCTAATTCTTCCATAATGCTGATATTGTGAACACTCGCACGGCTCACCGTCGTCCCTTCCAGTTCCACCGGTTCAAAAATTGCAACCGGATTAATAAGCCCTGTTCTTGACGGACTCCACTCAATCTCAAGAAGGGTCGTCTCTCGGATCTCATCTGCCCATTTAAACGCAAAGGAATCTCTCGGGAACTTGGAGGTTGTACCAAGCGACTGCCCATATGCAATGTCATCATATACAAGCACCAGGCCATCTGACGGAAAATCATTGTCTGCAATCTTCTCCGAAAAGAATTTCACACGCTCTTCAATCGTACCGGCTGTGACCTCATATCCTTCCACCACTTCAAATCCTTGTTCTTTTAACCATTCCATCTGATAAATTCTGGAATTCTTAAAGTCCACATCATCTGCTTTTACAAGTGAAAATGCGAAGAACTTCACATTTCTTTTTGCAGTAATCTCATTATTCAACTGGCGTACTGAACCGCTGCACAGATTTCTTGGATTTTTATATTTTGCATCTACATCTTCAATCTCTTCATTGATTTTTTCAAAATCACGATAGCCGATGATCGCCTCTCCACGCAGAATCAATTCTCCCTGATAAGAGATATGAAGCGGCAGGTTCTTAAATACCTTCGCATTGTTAGTGATAACCTCTCCGACCTCTCCATTTCCCCTTGTTACTGCTTTTTGTAAAGTGCCATTCTGATATGTCAGCACTATGGTCAACCCATCTAATTTCCAGGAAATCCTTGCTTTCTGGCTTCCCAGAAATTCTTTTAATTTCGACACTTCCTTCGTTTTATCTAAAGAAAGCATCGGTTTTTCATGCCGTTCTTTCGGAAGCTCACTTAGCACCTCATATCCTACATTGACTGTAGGACTTGATGCCAATGTAATTCCCAGTTCTTTTTCCAACGCAAGTAACTCATCGTAAAGTTTGTCATATTCATAGTTGCTCATAATCTCCGCAGCTCCCTGATAATATGCCTTTCCTGCCTCATTCAGCAATTGTACCAGTTCCTGCATACGCTGTTTTTTTTGTTCCATGCTTTCTACCTCATTGTTCTTGTTTCTTTGGGATCACCGTCTCATTGGAAGAATCCTTGATCAATTCATATAATTTTTGAATTTCTGCTTCCGTCACCTTCCGGTATTCCCCCGGCTTTAACTCTCCAAGTGTGATGTTCATTACCCTGATACGTTCCAGTCTTGTCACTTTATAGCCAAGATATTCACACATCCTGCGAATCTGCCTGTTGAGTCCCTGTGTCAAAATAATCCGGAATTTATATTTTCCGAGCATCTCCACCTTACATTTTCTCGTGACCGTATCAAGAATCGGCACACCTTCTGCCATCTTCTCAATAAATTCTTTTGTCACCGGCTTATTGACTGTAACTTTATATTCCTTTTCATGCTGATTTCCTGCGCGCATCATCTTATTGATAATGTCTCCATTATTTGTCATCAAAAGCAGCCCTTCTGAATCTTTATCAAGCCTTCCAATATATGTGACCCTTGTCGGATAATTCAAAAACCGAATAATATTGTTTTTTTCTTTTTTTTCTTCTGTGCAGACGATTCCAACCGGCTTGTTGACCGCAAGCAGCACCATCTCATTTTTCTGCCGCACTTCTTTCTTGCCTACACACACTCTCTGGGAAGGACTGACACGCATTCCCATCTCTGCACGCCTTCCATCCACGGTCACTTTCCCGCTTTCAATCAGACGGTCCGCCTCTCTTCTGGAACAGACGCCTGCCTCACTCAAAAACTTATTCAATCTTACTGTTGTCTCTGTAGTTTGATTTTCTCTCATCTTTTCTCCTATAAACTAAAATATGCCTTGATAAATCTGGTCAGACTCTCCTGATCTTTTGCTCCCATCAGTTCTCTGCTGGAATGCATTGCAAGCAACGGCACACCCAAA
>UMIG01036428.1_pt1 | contig 10656 bp, 7 predicted proteins | sample 1965761 | NCBI WGS metagenome assembly UMIG01 (sample SAMEA4836122, study PRJEB28245) | human gut metagenome | biome: gut microbiome; material: fecal sample | place: Denmark | collected 2008 | reverse complement strand
CTTTCCCTTTACCACAGTATGATAATAGGAATAGGTCATTGCCGGAGCATTTTCCAGGTTATCGGCATCCAGAACCTTTCCAAGGAAAACTGTGTGGCTGTCGGTCTCCATTTTGTTGATGACCTGGCACACGATATACGCGCAGGCATCCTCGATCACTGGGAGGCCTTCAACAGTCTTATAGGAAACAGAATCAAATTTATTGACGTTTTTTCCTGACTGGAATCCAAAGGTCCCGATGATCCCAGGATCCGTGTTTTCAGAAAGGATGGAAATAGCAAATTTTCCGGTTCTTTCAATGCAGGAATTGGTAAAGTTGTCATGGTTGATGCTGATGGCAATGGACGCCGGATCGGATGTGATCTGCATGGCGCTGTTGGCGATACAGCCCGTAGGCCGGTCCCCATCCAGGGAAGAGATCAGATAGACGCCATAAGAAAGTTTTCGGAATGCGGATTTGTTCATACTAAGCCCTCCTGTGATCACTTGTGTTATGCAGTTATTTCTTTTTCGCTGGCGGATATTCGTCCCGGATCTCGTCTGCGAGGCGCTCGATCATCTGCTTTTTCAGATACACATCGAAGGCAAGCTCACAAATGAAGGAAAAGAGCTGGAGCGCATCCTTCTCACCGGGATCTTCCACGTCGGAAAAGGTTTTTTCTGCTGTTTCAAATTTTGCTTTTACGTCATCCTTTAATTTATCCATCTGGCTGTGTTCCATGGTAAATACCTCTGTATATACCTGGGACAGAGGAAGCGGAGCTTCACCGAAGTGGTGCTCTGTGATATAGGACAGAATGGTCTCAATATCGTTAAAGTTCAGCAGATTCTTAAAGTAATAAATAAATACCAGAAGCAGGATATGATCCTGGGTGTATTTTTTACGTACCGGAGAGGGAAGGAGGTTGTTTTTGGCATAGTTATTGATCATAGTCTTTGTGAGTACCTTGTCCTCCGGATATCGCTTCAGCTCCCCCAGGTGTTTCTCCATAAAGGTAGTTACCTGGTCCATATAAAGGTCGATCTGCGGGATATCTTCAACTTTTATGTGATCCAGACTGTTCAGGTGCTGGAACAGCCCTTCTAAGCGTTCTTCATTGGTTTTCATGGTGAAACTCCTTTCAATACTTATTATATAGTATTAAAAACTAGATGACAAGAGACAAATACGATTTTCTCGTTTTATTGGACAGCATCCAGGGAATCTGGTATAATACGAATCTGACAAGAAAGGGGAATATCATGAAGAGTTTTGAGACACTGAACCCAATGCAGCAGCAGGCTGTTTTACATACAGAGGGTCCCCTCCTGGTACTGGCAGGAGCCGGATCCGGAAAAACGAGGGCATTGACCCACCGGGTCGCCTATCTGATCGAGGAAAAAAATGTGTCGCCCTGGAATATCCTGGCGATCACCTTTACGAATAAAGCGGCAGGAGAAATGCGGGAACGGGTCAACGGGCTGATCCCCCAGGGAGCGGACAGCGTATGGGTCAGCACCTTCCACTCGCTTTGCGTCCGGATCCTCAGACGTTTCATTGAAAATCTGGGGTACGAGTCCAGCTTCTCTATTTATGACACCGATGACCAGAAAACACTGATGAAGCAGATCTTTAAGGAACGGGAGATCAATGGAAAGCTGTATAAGGAGCGCGGAGTGCTGGGGATCATTTCTTCGGCCAAGAATGAGCTGGTCACGCCGGAGGAGTTTGCCCTGGAGAGTAAAAAGGACGGCTCTGCCCGCAGCCAGCAGATCGCGGAGCTATATAAGGAATACCAGGTGCGGCTGAAGAAGAATAATGCCCTGGATTTTGATGACCTTCTGGTGAAAACTGTGGAGCTTTTTGAATCCTGTCCGGAGGTTCTGGACTATTACCAGGAAAGATTCCGCTACATCATGGTAGACGAGTATCAGGATACCAATACGGCCCAGTTCAGGCTTGTGAGCCTGCTGGCCTCCAAATACAGGAACATCTGCGTGGTGGGAGACGACGACCAGTCCATTTACCGGTTCCGAGGAGCCAATATAAAGAATATACTGAGTTTTGAGGAGGCGTTTCCTGGCGCAAAGGTCATTAAGCTGGAACAGAATTACCGCTCCACAAAAACCATCCTGAGCGCGGCCAATGAGGTGATCCGTAATAATGAGGGGAGAAAGGATAAGACCCTCTGGACAGAAAATGAGACGGGAGAGAAAATCCGTGTAAAGCTGTTTGACACGGCATACGATGAAGCGGAGGGAATCGTTTCTGAGATTATGAAAAAGGGAGGTCCCTGGAAGGACTTCGCCGTTCTTTACCGGACCAACGCCCAGTCCCGTATCCTGGAGGAGAAATTTGTCACCCATAATATCCCTTACCGGATGGTGGGCGGCGTGAATTTCTACCAGAGAAAGGAGATCAAGGACATCCTGGCGTATTTAAAGACCATTGCCAACGGGCGGGACGACCTGGCGGTCCAGAGGATCATCAATGTACCGAAGCGGGGGATCGGAGCCGTATCCATCGGAAAGGTAAACATGTATGCAGCTGAGCATGGGATGAATTTTTATGATGCGCTTTTAAGGATCGGGGCGGTGCCGGGCCTGGGAAAGGCTGCGCCCAAAATAGACCAGTTTACGGATGAGATCGGCCGTTTCCGGAAAAACTTAAAGGATGGAATGGCGATCCAGAATGTGATCACAGATATCCTGGAGTCCACAGGATATAAGGCGGAGCTGATGGAGGAAGGCGAGGTGGAGGCAGAAACCCGTCTGGAAAACATCAGTGAGCTGTCCAATAAGGCTGTGGCGTACTGGGAGGACGCAGAGGAGCCGACCCTGGATGGATTTCTGGAAGAGGTGGCCCTGGTGGCGGACATCGACAGTATGGATGAATCTGAGGACCGGGTGGTACTGATGACGCTCCATTCGGCCAAGGGACTGGAATTCCCTTATGTATATATGAGCGGATTAGAAGACGGTCTGTTCCCCAGCAGCATGGCCATGTCAGAGGATCCCGAAGCTCTGGAGGAGGAGAGGCGTCTGTGCTATGTGGGGATCACAAGGGCCGAGAAAACGCTTATGATGACAGGAGCAAGGCAGCGGATGGTCAAGGGAGAGACACGGTTTTCCAGACCCAGCCGTTTCCTGGCAGAGATCCCGGAGGAATATAAAGAAGAGGAGAGGCAGGAGGATTCTGTATATCAGAGATCCAGGAAGCTTTCTTCGGATGATCTGGAGGATCCGGGCCTTCCGTGGGCCAGATCGTCTGGGATCAGTATGTTTGGTCAGAATCCTTACGTTTCAAAAAAGAGTGGGATGCCATCGGCCCAGCCAGCCTTTGGAAAGGCGTTTACAGTACAAAAGGCTGCTTCTCTGGATTATGCGGAGGGGGACCGGGTCCACCATGTGAAATTTGGCGATGGAACCGTAAAGCAGATCGCAGACGGTGGAAAGGATTATGAGGTAACGGTGGAATTTGATTCCATGGGTGTCAGAAAAATGTTTGCATCATTTGCCAGACTTCAGAAATTGTAAAAAAAGTTAAAAAACGGGATAGTAAAATAAAAACAATCATGTTATACTGTAAACATGAATGTGGATTTCTGATCTTAAGAAACCAGAAAGGATGTGCCATGATGAACAAGTTTGACTTTATGGGAAAAGATGCCGTCAGTAAGATGGAGGACTTGATGAATGTATCCAGATTAAATGAACTGCTTCATAAAAAGGAAGAAGAAGAGAAAAAGAAAAACTGTATCCTCTGGGTGCTGGCAATCTTTGGCGCAGTAGCGGCAGTGGCAGCCATTGCGTACGGTGTGTACCGTTTCTTTACACCGGATTATCTGGAGGACTTTGAGGACGACTTTGACGATGATTTTGATGACGATTTCTTTGAGGATGAGGACGAGGAGATGCCTGTCAGAAAAGCAGAGGCAAAGGAAGAAAAGTCTGCGGAATAAGCAGGAGAGTACTGAAAAAAAGGAGAGGCTGCGGCGATTGCCTGCAAGCCTCTTTTTAAGTATATAAGGAGGCACGGATGAAAAAGGGAGAGATTTATACAGGGATCGTGGAAAAGGTGGATTTTCCCAATAAAGGAATCCTTCATATAGAGGATGAAAAGGTGGTCGTAAAGAATGTACTGCCGGGACAGACCGTGGAGGTGGTCGTTACCAAGCAGAAAACGGGAAAGTGTGAGGCGCGGCTTTTAAACGTGGTCTCCAGGGCGGCCTGCGAGACTCCGGAAAGGGCCTGCGTACATGCAGCCGACTGCGGAGGCTGCTCTTACCAGACGCTTCCCTATGAGGAACAGTTAAAGCTGAAGGAGGAACAGGTAAAAGGACTTCTGGATGAGGTGATCCGTGGAGAGTACCAGTATGATGGGATCAAGGCAAGCCCTCTGACCAGCAGCTATCGGAACAAAATGGAGTTTTCCTTCGGTGACGAGGTGAAGGACGGCCCGCTGGCATTGGGAATGCATAAGCGCGGGAGCTTTTATGATATCGTGACCGTGGATCAGTGCCTTCTGGTCCATGAGGACTGCTGCAGGATCTTAAGGGTGACCCTGGACTACTTTAAGGAAAAAAATGTAAGCTTTTTAAAGAAAACGAGCCACCGGGGATATTTAAGACACCTTCTGGTCCGCCGGGGAATGAGGACCGGGGAGATCCTGGCGGATCTTGTGACCACGACGCAGACTGCGGATTCCTGGGCGGGAAAGGAGACCGAGGAGGAGCTTTTGGAGGGATGGAAGCAGATCCTTCTGGCACTGCCCCTTTCCGGCTCCTTTGCAGGGATCCTTCATACAAAAAATGACAGTCTGGCAGACGCCGTTCTCAATGACGGTACGGACGTGCTGTATGGACAGGACTATTTTTATGAGGAGCTTCTGGGACTGAAATTTAAGATCACTCCGTTTTCCTTCTTCCAGACCAATTCCCTGGGGGCGGAGGTGCTTTACGATACAGTGCGCCAGTACATAGGGGATACCAGCGGGCAAAAGGTGTTCGATCTTTACAGCGGTACTGGGACCATCGCCCAGATCCTGGCGCCGGTGGCGGAGCATGTGACCGGAGTGGAGATCGTAGAAGAAGCCGTGGAGGCGGCCAGAGAGAACGCCGCCCTCAACGGGCTTTCCAACTGTGATTTCATTGCCGGTGACGTTCTGAAGGTATTGGATACACTGGAGGAGCAGCCGGATCTGATCGTCCTGGATCCGCCCAGGGATGGGATCCATCCCAAGGCGCTGCCGAAGATCATCCGCTATGGAGTAGACCGGATGGTGTACGTATCCTGTAAGCCCACCAGTCTGGCACGGGATCTGATCGTGCTGCAGGCCGGAGGATACCAGGTGGAGCGGATGGCGCTGGTGGATATGTTTCCGTTTACGGGGCATGTGGAGACGGTTGTCTTACTTTCTAAGGGAGAAATCGACTCGAAAAAGATTTGGGCTGAGTTCTCTTTGGAAGGTACGGATATGTCCGAATATTAGGATGGAGGAATCTGAACACAGATCGGGGAATGTGTGCTGGAGTAGAATAGATCAAAGATATCCAACATGTATATTTCACAGATTAAATAGAAATGTGGGATCGAGATTGGAAAGAACCATAATTTACCGAAATCTGAAGATTCCAGACAACCTCCAATGTCCACCGGAAAGAGAGAAAGCGATCTGAGAAACATTGAAATACTTTGGGATGATCTAATGTCCTGGATTGTGGAGGTTTCTTATGGAAGGATTGATTTCTTGTGAGTTTAATATGGATACTGCTCGTGTGAAACTGAAATTTTCAGACGGCAGCATGATTGCCGTTGCTACCATTGCCGTGGAGAACGAGATTATCGGCAATATGTATCAGCAGTCAGAACTGGACTATTTAATCTACAATGATCCGATTGGAGATGCAGACTTGATACTGAACAGTGATCTAGAACTGTATTTGAAAACTGTAACCCAATATAACCCTTTAGATAGCTGACCAACACGCCGCCTGTGGGAGAAATCCTGCGGGTGGTTTTTACAGTAGTGATGATCGGCGATGCCTAAAAATAATCTGCATAAATTTAATTAAATTGACGCAAATATGCGTAAAGAAATTAAAAAATATGTTGACAATCTTCGGGCTACATGCTAATATTTTGGCATACCAAAGAAAAACAGGAGGTAAACAAGGTGGACGGTATTATTTTTGATTTAAAGAACTTTCGTTCTAATCAACTCAATGGTATGTCTCAAGAGGAGTTCGCAAAACAGGTCGGAATTAGCCAAGACAAGGTTTCCAGAATGGAAAATGATCCCACACAGATATCCTTGGATGTGTTGGTCAAGATTGCAACTCATTTTGGTATGAGTCTCGATGAACTAATTTGCCTGCCGAAGCCTATTATGCAGGCTTTGAGTGTGGACTATACTTGGAGTTCTGCCGAGTTCATTCGCCGTACTCTGCTTGACTACATCGATAAGAGTGGAGTGGGCGCAACTTACGAAAAAGATATTTGCGAGTTGAAGGCATTGATTGAAAAGACCATTCGCAAGCCTAAGGTAGCCTTTATTGGTCGTTCTGATGTTGGCAAGAGTACAATGATTAACACATTATTGGGAACTGCAAGGATGCCTGCACATTGGACTCCAGCGACGGCGATTGCGGTTTATATTAAGCACACTAAGGATCGCCCTGCATATATGGAAGATGATGTTTGGGTATTTCAGTCTGATGCAACTACAAACGAAATCTGGGATGATACCAGACTTGACGATGAAGCATACTGTCGTTCACTTAAACTGAGTAGCGGTAATTATGATCTTCTAAATACCTATGGTACTCGTAAGGGTGAACATTTTGCGGAAAGCAAAGCGACGGCTGCAGTGGTTTTCATCGATAGTAGCTTGTTGCTTAATTGCGACATTGTAGATCTTCCCGGCTATGGCACTGGCGACCGCTTAGAGGATGATGCACTTTCTCTGCGTGAAAAGAGCAAGGCAGATGTGCTGATTTACATGTCCATTGCAAACGGTTTTATGCGTAGTGAGGATATCTCTTATATTAAGGATGCGATTCCTTCGCTGGCTGATATCCAATCATGTGGTGAGGCGGAGATCAAACCTCTGGCAAATCTCTTTATTATAGCTTCCCAGGCCCATGTTATTGATCATGGGAATCAAGCAGAGTTAAACAGCATCCTCGCCGCTGGGTGTGAGCGATTTGAAAAATCGTTGACGGACGGATTCTGGAATGAGAGAAGAAAACCCAATTCTCTTGTGGAACGGTTTTATACTTACACATCTAACTCTTCTGTATTGCGTGAGCGATTTGAGCAGGATTTCTGTGCGTTAATTGAAGTACTGCCACAGGTGGTTGAGCAGAGGGCGAAGGATGTCATTTCCGAATGGGTGGCGTGTAAGGATGTAGGCCTCCAGAATGCGATTGCTGGTTATCAGCAACTTCTGGATGATCGCAAAAAGTGTGAAGATGCTTTGCGGGAGTATGATCGTAATGAGCCGAAGCGTCATGCAGCTTTTCAAAAGGCGAGACAGAAAATTATTGAGAGTATCGGAAAATATAAGCGTGAAAGCAAGGACGAGGTATCTAATTTCTACGGTGATACCATTACCGTTGAAAATCTTGTTTCCTTGATGGAGAATAGGAATGTCAAGAAGAAAAAGGAGGATCTTCAGATTTTCAGCACCTATGTTTCCGGACTCTTGCAGGATAAGACTAATTCTATTTTGGAGAAGAAGTCAAAACAGTTGGCTATTGACATCGACGAATTCTTGGATTCTTTTGACGTGAACACAGTGATTTCTGTGGACAATATCTCTTTCAAAGTATATCCGTTCAGCAAGGAGCAGGCGTTTGCTGCTGGCTTAACGGGTGTTGCAACTTATGGAGCACTGGCAATCTGGGCAGCTTCCTGCGGTAACCTTGGTGGATATATTCTGGTCGCAAAGGGTGTTAGCCTTCTCTCGGCACTTGGTATCTCTGTCGGAGGTACTGCTGCAGCTGCCAGTGCTGTGGCCGCAATCGGTGGACCTGTTGTACTTGGTATTGCACTTGCATTGATTGCAGCAGTTAGCGTATTTGCAATCTTTTCAGGTGGTTGGAAAAAAAGCGTAGCCAAGAAATTTGTTGAGTCTTGCCGGGATGAGCGTGTGTTGGACAAGTTGCAAACTAATATCAACACTTACTGGAATGACACTCAGGCTGCATTCAACTCCTCCGCAGACAGTTTGGATGCAGAATGGAAGAAGCATGTTGAGAACCTCCGTAAACAGCTCCGTAACTACGATGTGGATGCCATCCTAAAAGCGAAAGACGAGGCTGAAGTGATGCGAAATTTTCTTCAGAACATCCCATGCTAATGCATAGGATGATTTGAGCTGTATATGATTATATAAAAATGAATTTTTTAAATTCCGCCGCATACCCCGTATCTTCTTATGCGGCGGAATTTACTCTGGCAGCTCTTATACTGGAGGTTTTAGGGGCATTCAAGATCTTAACTGAGAGTCGGATCGTGTCTGCCCTATCCGGTACATTTTTGCATTCTGATTCCGGGTCAGTCTGGACTATTGGGTATAAAACGGACATTTTTTCTTCCATGCCCACATAATGATGAATATTTTGGGCATGCTGAGAAAAAAGGCACGTCTATGTCCAAAGCCGGCGTAAGCGGACCGGGGAGAAAGACATCCCAGCCGGAGGAAAGGAACTGTGAAGAAAGCCCCCGGCAGATGAGAAAATACCGGACGGAAGGAACGCGGATAGAAGATAACAAAAAAGGATTTCTGGAATCAATTTCCAGAAATCCTTTTTAAAACATAAAATCGGGGTAACAGGATTTGAACCTGCGACCTCTCGGCCCCCAGCCGAGCGCGCTACCAAACTACGCCATACCCCGGAACAAAAGTTATTATAACAGAAATCCTGGAAATTGCAACAGGTAATTTGAAAAAAAATAAAAAATTTTAAAAAACCGCTCAAAAAGTAAAATTTCAGACCGGGAAAGGCGTGGAAAGGACCGTGGGAGGGGGAATGGAAGGGCAAAGGGAAATAAAGCGGAAGGACTGTCGGAAACAAAACGCCAGTCTTGCATTAAAACAGTAAAATTGATATAATAAAAGAATAACAGTTTCAGAAATGGACATGAAAAAACAGACAGGAGATCGTATGAAAGAAACAGTGTTGCTGTACGGATTTAAGGATCAGGAACGGTTAAAAAAGGTAAAGCGGGCGCTGCTCCCCCTGGGGCTGCGGATGAGGACCGTGGGACCGGAGGAATATTTCCAGCCGGTGGGATACCTGGCCGGAGTGAAGGAGGTGCCTCCGGCGGAAAATGACCGCCCGGGTACAGAATTTGACTGCGAGATGATGGTCATGGCAGGCCTGGCGTCTGCACAGGTGGATGCGGTGATCCACGCCCTGTATCGGTCCGGGGTGGGCCGTATCGACTATAAAGCAGTGCTGACCCCTGTGAACCAGTTCTGGGATGGGGAAAAGCTGTATGAAGAGATCGCCAGGGAGCATGAAGCGATGACAAAGGGAGGTTCCCAATAAATAAATGGAGGAATTGTATATGCAGTACAGAAAATTTGGTAATACTGGTGTTGAGGTTTCGGCTCTGGGCTTTGGATGCATGCGCTTCCCGGTCAACGAAGACAAGACCATCAACGAGGAAAAAGCCATTGCCATGGTGCGTCATGCCATCGATAACGGCGTCAACTATGTGGACACCGCATATCCGTATCACCAGGGTACCAGCGAGCTGGTAGTTGGAAAGGCCTTAAAGGACGGCTACCGTGAAAAGGTGTACCTGGCAGATAAAATGCCTGTATGGCTTCTGGAGACAGAGGATGACTTTGACAAATATCTGGATGAACAGTTAAAGAAGCTGGATACGGACCACATTGATTTTTACCTGCTCCATGCCTTAAGCAGAGAACGCTATGAGGAAAAGGTGAAAAAGCTCAATCTGACAAAGAAGCTGGAGGAGGCCAAGGCCGCTGGAAAGATCCGCTACATAGGCTTTTCCTTCCATGATTCCCTGGACCTGTTCAAGGAGATCATCGATTCCTATGACGGCTGGGATTTCTGCCAGATCCAGTATAACTACATCAACCTGACCCACCAGGCAGGGACCGAAGGCTTAAAATACGCAGCCTCCAAGGGACTGGGCGTTGTGATCATGGAGCCGCTGTTAGGCGGAAAGCTGGCCAACCTGGCACCCCATGTGGCCGAGGCCTTCCCGGAAGGAAAATCCCATGTGGAATACGCTCTGGACTTCTTATGGGATAAGCCGGAGGTAAGCCTTCTCTTAAGCGGCATGACCGAGCCGGAGCAGGTGGAGGCCAATCTGGAATACGCCAGCCGCAGCCATGTGGGCATGGTGACAGAGGAAGAAAAGGCCGTTTACGAAAAAGCCAAAAAGATCTTCGACGAAATGGCCCTTGTGAACTGCACCAAATGCGCTTACTGCATGCCGTGTCCCTTTGGCCTGAATATTCCGGAGCTGTTTGCTGCATATAATATGACTGCCAGCCATGGCATGACCCCGGCCAAGGAGGCATATGAGGCCCTGTCCGTTAAGGCCGACGCCTGCCGGGCCTGCCATCACTGTGAGAAGGAATGTCCGCAGCATATTAAGATCAGCGAGATGATGCCAAAAGTAGCCCAGGCA
>UMIG01012657.1_pt1 | contig 11042 bp, 19 predicted proteins | sample 1965761 | NCBI WGS metagenome assembly UMIG01 (sample SAMEA4836122, study PRJEB28245) | human gut metagenome | biome: gut microbiome; material: fecal sample | place: Denmark | collected 2008 | reverse complement strand
AGCATATTTATTATAGTCTCTTTTATTGCCTTGCTCTGTAAATAAATAGGTGTGGTTTTGATTTAAAAAATAATGAATAATTGGAATTGTTTTTTCATGTAGTGGTATTACCCTGCTTTTTCCTGCTTCCGTTTTTACACCACCAATCATATATTTTTTATCTAAATGAATATTTGAACGTTCCATACTAATCAATTCGATAGGGCGCATTCCTGTGAAAATATAGAGTGTTACAATCTTCGCGATATCAGAATTATCATTCATGATTATTTCGATTTCTTTGTTTGTAAATATTTTTCTATTATTTCTCTTTTTACCGGTTGCTTTACTATCAATATACTCTACAGGATTATCGTTTTTTGTTGTGAATTTCTTTTTTTCGGATAATCTATATATATTTCTTAGAACAATGAACATATTATCTAAAGTGGATTGACTTATGCCTTTTTCAGAATACATTACATTATTATAGCATTGTTGAATATCTTCGATGCTGATTTGGTTTATTGGTTTATCTTTTATATTGTTGAATTTTTTAAATGCAGCAATTCTACTGCCTGCCCATTGTTTCGATTTTGTAGGTGCTGTTTCTTCAAAAAATTCATTCCACAATTCCTCGAATGTCATTACACTTAATACTTCCTCGCTGTTTGTAGGACTGAATATATATCCATTCTGTAATAGCTTGGTTTTGAACATTTCATACATTAGATCCATTTTCGGAAAGTCATAAACACTAGGAGGTAATACTTTTTGTTGTTGGAGAGTATAAATGAAATTTACATAGTCAATTTTGATTTCATTATTGATGTAATCCGGATATACGTTTTCGGCTTCTAAGATAACGGCTAGTAAGGCTTTTTCGCACTCTTCCATAGTTTTATATGTTCCGTACGATTTTCTTCTCAAACAGGCTAAAAAAGGCTTACTGCGACCTTTGCCAAGATAAGTTATACTTCCCATACCTTTTGCTCTACGTTTCATTGCTTTATACCTCCATTTCGTGTAAAATAGGGTATAGAAAAAGTATTATCCGTCCAAGATAAATTTTTTCTATACAAGTGATATTGGCGTATCACTTATGCACTCCCTGTTGGCGCAAGGGGTGTTTTTTTATTTGTGTAAATAGGAAAAACTTTCACTATATTGACAATTTATTGTTGTAGTATATAATAATAGTACCGGAGGGTAACACCTCGACAGGTCATAGCTCATCTACTAGAGTAGAAAGAGTTCCTTAGGGCGTACTAGACTGTGCGCCCTTTGCTATTTATAATAATTATATCTTTTTAGTAATTTATTTAATGTATGAGTTTGATCAATATAATATGCTGTTACAACTACATAGTAAGTTTTTCTATTATCTAGTACAACTACATAACGTTCATCTTCGAAAAGTATATGTACTCTCTTTTTTTCTGTCCATACCTTAATGCGTGAACAGCAATTTTTTGTGCACCCATAATTTTCAATAACAGGTTTAATCCAATGTAATCTTTCACTTCTTCTAGTATCGAATTGCCTGCAGCTAAATCCTGTTTTTTCGTAATCACGATGAGTTAAATGATAAAAACCTTCATGTTTATTATCTACTAAAGGATATTTTCGTGCTCCTACTCTTAAACCTTTATATAAAGGTTGGTTATGTAATAAATCTCTTTTGAAAACATCATATAAATAATCGAAATATTTTTCAAAATCTCCGCCGTAATCATTTAAGCTTATGGTCATTGGTAGCCATTCACAATTAGTAATTTTCTCCATGATTTGCCTCCCACTTGAAAATATTTAATTTTGTTTCTTTATATAAAGTGGAACGAGTTAGAGAGTAATTACTTCTTTGTTTAACCCTATTAATAATGTGTAGCTTACCTACGTTTATCTCACTGCTTGATAGATCAAATCTATTAGCATAACAAATTGCTCCAATCAAAATGTCAGAAAGTTGCATGATTTGGACTTCGTTTGATCTGATTGGTTGAATTTTTCTAATTATTCTACCAGAAAAATCGTACTTACTATTTCTGCATACATCTAGTAATTTCTTAGCTTTTTCATGTGAATGGGTGTCTTTAATGTCGATATATACATTATATTTGTCATTAGGTGTAAAGATCACTTTCAACATAGTGAAATACATTTTATAGTACCAGTCATCGTGAGTCTGGTTATATTTTTCATGTCTTAAGTTACTTTTATCAGCTAAAATACACCTAAAATGTAAATCATCATCGTCAAAAAAGTAATCTACTATATCTAAATACATTTGCTCTTTTAACTCGGATATTTTAGTCCATTTTATTTCTGATAATTTTCGTACCCCATATTTATTCTTAATTTCTGTAATTCTTCTATTTACATCTTTTATTTTTTCTTTAGAACAGTATACTCCGCCGATAACCATAACGTTACTGCCATCATTTTCCAAATGACAACTTTCATCACAATAAACATTATATTCCATTTTTTCACCTCCTTTTATTTCTTCCCAACAACCTTACCAATACAAATTGTGTTCTCTGTAAGTGGTATATCATTATAATCTTTATTATGGCTTATTAGAGCGTCCTTGCCAAGCTCTTTTACATAAGCCTCACCATTTATCATGAATATTCCTATTTCGCCAACACGAAGCGTATTTTGCTTCTTAACAAGCAATGTATCCTCATCGTGATATGTCGGTTCCATGCTATCACCATTTACGTCAATAGCAAATGATACCTCTTGATTTTCTATTGTATTTTCAATCTCAATCATCATCGGTGGTATATCATCAAATACATATTGTCCTGTTCCTGCTGATGCGATATGCCCGTAACTTGGTATCACGATAGGTGGTAGCAGTTGGATATATTCTTTTGGTTCTGACCGTCGTTCATACTCAATATCAACTAAAGCATCAACTGCTTTCTTACCGTAGTCATCAAGGCTGCGGTATTTTTTTAGGTGGTCTATTTCGTTTTCATTAAATGGAGTAGATGTTAGCAATTCTTGTTTTGGTAATATTCTTCCGTAATACAAAGATTCGCAATCAATATTAAGTCCATTGCATATTTTTATTAGACTTGTAATATTTGCTTTATTAACACCTCTTTTAAGTACACCATCTAGTGTAGTCCATGCCATATCAATTTCATCTGCGAATCGGCTTAAACTACTATATCTTTCGATAATCAACTTTTTTAATTCTTGTTCTATCATAATGCACCTCCTCTATATTTGATTATAGATATATATTCACGCAAAATCAAGATTTTTTCTCATAAAATAGAGAAAAAATAAAAAAATAAAAGCATTATATCACTAAAAAACGATAATAATATATTGACAATCACTAAAATTAGAGGTATTATACATGTGTAATCACGAAAAATAGTGATTGCGAGGAGGTGGTAATATGTATCCGAATTTAGAAGCGGAAATGGCTAGACGTAAAGTTACTAGATTAGAATTAGCAGAAAAATTAAAAATGACTGCTACAACATTAGGCAATAAATTAAATGGTAAAAGCGATATTTCTTTACCTGAGTGTTTAGCCATTAAAAAAGAATTAAATATCAATATGACCGTTGATGAATTATTCAAGACAGAATAGGAGGGAAGAAACATGAGTATGGAAATGGTAAGTACTGTAATAACAACAATATCACTTATTGTATCTATTGCCGTCGCGATAATGGTCGCAATCTTTAATAGGTAGAATAATCTCTTGGAAAGGAATTGGATTACCTCTATTGGTATAAATTATGCAATTAACGATTTCAAAGTTTTGTGGCAAATCAAAATATACATATTCCATTTTAGCGTCGAGTGAATCTAGGCGAATTGGGAAATGAGCACTCTCGATGAATCTTTCATAAAATGAATTGGTATCTATCATTTTATTGAATCGATGCTCAACAAAAGACGGAATTAAACGACAAGTATATTTATTCCCGTGCTTATCGTACAGTTCAATATAGTTTATAGAAATAGGGTTTTGTGAATGGTTGATAAAAAACATTTGAATAGAGAGAAAACCTCTGTCATTGTCAATAAAGTCGGTAAAACTGATTTCCTCGATTTTAAAAGAAATGTTTCTACGTTGTTTCCAAAAGACATTAAACGCAGTAACTAAAGAAATGGTTAAAGAAATGATTGATAAGAGTATATTCCAAAAATTGAAATCAAGATCATGCATAATAAAAACCTCTCTTTCTTGATTGAGTAAATATTACCATACCGAAAGAAAGAGGACAATGTACGAATTATTCAAAACAGAGTAAGAGAGGAGTGAGATTATGAAAATTAAGATACTATCACAAGAATATGAAGTCATAGAAGAAAAAGTTATTGATAGAGATGGCAATTTATTAGGGCAAGTAAATCTAATTACAAATGAAATTAGTATTTGCTCTGATATGCCTAAAGAAAAAAAAGAAATCACATTGCTTCACGAAATACTGCACGCCATATTACAGCAATTAGCATTTCACGAAGAATGTGATAACGAAAACTTGATAAGTGGATTATCTACTGGCATTTATCAAGTATTAAGAGATAACAAGAATCTATTTACGTTTTGATGATCTTGTTTGAGCTAATGCACTTCCAGCAACGGATTTTGACTTTGCGCTAGTTCTGCCATCTCTAAGAATGCTGGAAGCCTTACGTGCAACAGCTTTAGAAGTTTGCTTAGTGTTTGCCATCGAAATTACCTCCTTTCTTTATATATGCAATATTGTACAACATTATAAAAAAATATGTTGGCAAATAAAAAAAGTATAAAAAAAGAAGTTAAAAATGTGGAAAACTTAATAGGATTATGGAATATCAAGGTTATTACCTTGTATGAGTTAGATCACGACATAAATTATGTCATTTATAAATATCTCCTTTTCTGATTCATACATACCGCTATATCTTATGTGGTCTAGCTCACACAGGGTAATAGCTAAAAGAAATGGTGGGCAAAGGAGGTGAAATCATGGAAAATAAAAAAACCTCAAATTTCGTTGGCGCAAAAGAATTTGCAGAGATATTTGAGGTTACTGAAAATACAGCGTATTTGAAAATCAGAGAAATCAATGCGAATTTGAGAAAACAAGGGTACATCATAATTCAAGGAAAAATACCTAGACGAGTATTTAATGAAATGTGTCCAATATTTGCAAAAGAAAAAGATGCGCCAAGTTTAGCGACCAACGCATCTAATCTCTTATAAAAAGACCAATCAAATTATAAGGGATTTCCAAGCAAAAAACAAGAGGAGGAAATTTAATGAATAAGTATGCAAAATGTGCTTTAGGTTGCTCATTGTTGTTGAATGTAATGTTTATGGCGATTTGTCATGATATGAGCAAAATATCATCAAAGGCATTCGATGATTTAGCTATCGCTCAACAAAAAGTAAGTGAGATTCAACATGATATTGAAGATTTGAAAGCCAAGCAAGAAGTACAACAAGTAGAAGCTAAATGAACTTCACTAGGCACCTTCAAAATCACACATTACGGAGCAGATTGTGTCGGGTGCAACGGTATCACAGCAACCGGAACAACGCCGCAAGAGGGTAGAACCATTGCAACGGATTGGAACATTATTCCTGCCGGCAGTGAAGTGATGATAAACGGAAATGTTTATACAGTCGAAGATAAAGGCGGTGCAATTCAAGGAAATGTGATTGATATGTTCGCTGGAACAGAAGCAGAGAGTGTTGAGCGTGGAGTGTTCTTTGCAGAAGTATTTGTAAAGGAGTAATAAAAAATGGAGCAAAACGATGTTATGGAAAACTTGGATTTCCAACTTGAAAAGAAATACGAAATGGAACAGGAAACAAGATCCTATTTAGTTTGTGATTTATGTGGTGAGCATATTTCACTTAATCAGAAAATTATTCAGCAGCACGATGGTACATTGGTTCATTTAGATTGTATTGTGCAAAGAGTAAAAGAAGAAGCGTTTGATGCCGAGGACTTTATGTAGGTGTTGTATGGAAACTTTATATCAAGATACGGAACAGTATATATGTCATAAATACAAAAACCGCGATGAATGGAAAGCAAAACGCATTAAAGGGATAGGGGGCAGTGATGCGAGTACCTTGGTTGGTCTTAATCCTTGGAAAGACAACAATACTCTTTGGAAAGAAAAGAAAGGTGTTATTGAAGCTGTGGATATATCTGATCGTCCATATATCCAATATGGAATTGAAGCCGAGGACTTATTAAGAAAATTATTTGCTTTGGATTTCCCATATTATGATGTGCAATACATTGATAACGTAACACTTCAATCGAAAGAAATACCTTGGTTGCTGTATTCGCCCGATGGCTTGTTGATTGATAAACGTACAGGCATGAAAGGTATCTTTGAATGTAAAACAACAAACATTCTTCAATCAATGCAAAAAGAAAAATGGAACAATCGAATACCGGATAACTATTATGTGCAGATCCTACACGGATTGATGGTTACCGGATTTGATTTTGTTGTTTTAAAGGCTCAGCTTAAAACAGAGTATAAAGACGGGAATATTACCTTAGTTACAAAACATTACATTATTTATCGTGATGGAGTTTTAGAGGATTTGGAGTGGCTGAAACAAAAAGAAATTGAGCAGTACGAAACATACTATATCAAAAACATAGAGCCACCGACAATTTTGCCGATGTTATAAAAAGAGGAGGACCACATGGAACAAACAGAAGCAACAAAGCAAAGTTTTGAATTAGATTTACGTATGACGGAAACAGGAATTTTAAGCAATGTAGAAGCTTTAAAAACAATGCTTCCCAATATGCTTAAACCGTACGATTACCTTGTATCAGTAAACAATATCAAAGATGCTAAAGCTGATAGAACGAAGCTTAATACCACGCGAGATATTATTAAAAACAAACGAATGCAGTTTGAAAAAAATGAGATGGAAAGTTGGTTAAATGCTAAAAAATCAATCATGGAGCTAGAAAAAATGATTGATGAAGCTTCCAATAAACTAGGTGATGGTATTAAGAAAATTGAAGAAGAAGAAAAATTGAACAAAATGGAAGAAGTAAGGCAATCATTTGAAACAATCTTAGATGCTTTACCTGTAAAAGTAGCATTTGAAGTTTTATATATCAGAAAAGAATATGACAAAAATTCTATGACTGTTAAAAAGATTTTGGAAGATATGCAAGTAAAGGTAAACAAGCTTATTACCGATTGGAAAATGATTGAAGCTTATCTCCCTACGGATCCTGTGGATATAGAACAAGTGAAAGTAGTTTTTGCAAATACACTTGATATCGGTTTAGCAAAAGCAAAAGCTGATGAATTGAATAAAATTAGGCAATCCGTTAGCGAACAACGTGTTATTGCAGAACCTAAAAAAGCTACATCGCAACCACAGATTATTGAACAAACAATAATGGGAAAACCAACAATTCAAAAAATTAATTTCGCTATCACAGCAGAAAGAGAATTCTTTGATTTGTTAAATAGAATAGTCGCAGAAAATAAGCATCTTATCAAAAATTTAGTAGTCATTTCAAAGGAGGAAATAGAAGATGGCGTTACAGAATAATTTATCAGCACAAGGAACAGGAAAAAGAAAATTTAGTGTTGTTATTCAAAGTGAGAGTATTCAAAAGTTAATCAATAATACACTAGGAGATACTAAGAAATCACAGAAATTTGTTACAGCAATTTCAAGCGCAGTTGCAGTTAATCCACAGTTACAAGAATGTGATGGATTCTCAATCGTTAATGCAGCATTATTAGGCGAAACATTACAGTTATCTCCAAGTCCGCAGTTAGGACATTACTATATGGTGCCATTCAATGATAAGAACAAAGGGAAAGTGGCAACGTTCGAGCTCGGCTACAAAGGATATCTCCAATTAGCCATTCGTTCCGGACAGTATAAAAAGATTAACGTATTGGAAATTAAGAAAGGCGAATTGATTAACTTTGATCCATTAAATGAAGAACTTGAAATCAATCTAATTCAAGACGAATTGGAACGTGAGAAAGCTGAAACCATCGGTTATTACGCAATGTTTGAATTAGTGAATGGATTTAAAAAAGCGCTTTATTGGAGCAAAGAAAAAATGTTATCTCATGCAGATAAATATAGTGCTGCATTCAATGCAAAAAGCTATAACGATCTAATGACAGGAAAAATACCGGATAAAGATAAGTGGAAGTACAGTAGCTTTTGGTATAAAGATTTTGATGGCATGGCATTTAAAACTATGCTACGTCAATTGATTTCTAAATGGGGCATTATGTCTATTGAATTGCAAACAGCGTTTGAGGGGGATTACACGTTCAAAGATGCTAGTGGCAATAGTACATACGTAGAAGAAACAAACGAGCCATTTATCAATCCGGATATTGAAGTAACACAGGTTCACGAAGAAGCAACGCCAGTTGATGCACAATCTAAAAAAGAAGTAGTTGGACAAGAAAGTATCGCATTGCTTTAGAGGAAAAAATGTATGGATTTGATATTTAGTATAGATCCAGGAAACGTGTATAGTGCCTATTCAATCCTTGACATAGAGCAAGGGTTGAAGCCTATCCGTTTTGGCAAGGTTATGAATGAAGAAATGCTAAAAGTTATCGAAGAAGAAATAGCACAGATTAAATATTTTCCTATCGAAATGGTTGCTAGTTATGGAATGCCTGTTGGTGCAACAGTATTTGAAACTTGTGTATGGATAGGGCGCTTTATACAGGCTGTTACAGAGCGCTCAAAGGTCAACCCTATATTTGTATATAGGAAAGATGAAAAAATGGCTCTATGCCACTCTATGAAAGCGAAAGACGGAAATATACGTCAGGCATTGATAGATAGATTTGGTGTCGTGGGAACAAAGAAAAATCCCGGTTGGTTTTATGGAGTATCTAAAGACGTTTGGTCTGCAATAGCTGTTGGTGTAACATTTTATGACATGAATTTGACTACAAGGTATCTATTATGAATGATGGATTTATTAAGCTGCACAGAAAGATTGTAGATTGGGAATGGTACGACGATATTAACACAAAAACTTTATTCATTCACATTTTGCTGATGGCTAATTTTGAAGATAAAAAGTGGCATGGCGAGACTGTAAAAAGAGGTAGTTTTCTTACTTCTTATCAAACTTTAGCAACACAAACAGGTCTTACGATGCAACAAGTAAGAACATCAATAAAAAAGTTATTATCAACAAACGATATAACAAAGGTAACAAGTAATAAAAACACTGTAATTATCGTACCAAATTACAATTTGTATCAATCGGTGCAACAAACAGAAGAACAAACAAATAACATTGAAGAAACAAACGAGCAACATTCAAATAACATTCAAGTAACAACAACTAAGAAAGAAAAGAATGTAAAGAATGATAAGAATATTAGAAAAAAAGAAAATACCAAAGAAAAAAAGATTGTGAGTTTTTCTTCGATTCTTGATGATTACACCCAAAACGATGAACTTAAAAAAGTATTGTTGTCTTATGTCGATATGCGAAACAAAATGAAAGGTTTTACCACACATGCTTTAGAGTTAAACCTCAAAACGTTAGATTCACTTGCAGGAGATGATAAAACGAAAATTGAAATCGTGAACCAAACAATCGAACATTCTTGGAAATCGTTCTACAAGCTTAAGAATGACGGATACAGCAAACAACAAATACCGAAGCAAAGTAGTAATCCATACGCGGATATACTTGCTTCACTAGATGGAGGAAATAATGGATTTTAGAGAAACAACAAAAATCATGTCAGTCATAAAGCAGACATATCAAAGCTTCAACAAAGATGTTCCACTTGAAAAATTAGACGGAACGATAAAAATTTGGCAGAGCATTTTTGAAGATTACACATACACAGAAGTTGCGCTAGGCTTAAAGTCTTTCATTGCTAACGATACAAAAGGCTTTGCACCTGTTCCCGGACAAATTATTGACTACATTCAAAAATTGAAAAGTCCTGTTTGCATTGATGCGGATAAAGCATGGAATTTAGTGTTCAAAGCATTAGGAGATAGTATTCACAATTCAAAGGCTGAATTTGATAAATTGCCACCGGAGGTTCAAGCTGGCGTCGGAAGTCATGAACAGTTGAGAACATGGGCAACGATGAATACCGATGAATTGCAAACAGTAGTAGCTTCTAATTTCAAACGTGGATATACCACAAGGGTCAAAGAAATTAAGGAGTACGAGAAACTTCCAACTCAAGCGAGATGCATGATTGATCAATTAGTTGAAGCGAAACGCATAGGTTTAGAAAAATCTCAACCTAACGAATTGACATCTCAGTCAAACATACAAATCGGTACCGAAGATTTTAATGAAGCGGAAATGATTGAACTGCAAAATCAGTTGAAAAGGAGAAGTTAAAAAATGATTAGAACAACGAATGTAATGGAAGTTTTAAAACAAGCCATCGAAATGTATGGCAAAGAAAATCAAAGCATGATGGTGCTTGAAGAAATGGCAGAACTTCAAAAAGAAGTATGCAAGAGCTTGAGAGGCAATAATAACCACGATGAAATTGTCGAAGAGATTGCCGATGTGCTGATTATGATTGAACAACTAAAAATCATGCACGATGTGAAATACAGAGAATTAAACGAAATGTTTAACTTCAAAATTAACAGATTGAAAGAGAGGTTGGATTCAAGTGATTAACAGAGCAGTAATTGTTGGACGATTGGTAAGAGATCCGGTTTTACGTAAAACAACAAGTGGAGCAAGTGTTACTTCCTTTACGGTTGCGGTGGATAGAAAGTTTAAAGCGGAAGGACAGCCAACTGCGGATTTTATTCAGTGTACTTCGTGGAACAAGGTCGCTGATAATGTTGCTAAGTACATGAAGAAAGGATTTCTTATCGGCGTTGAAGGAAGATTGCAGACAAGGAGTTATGAGAATAAGGACGGAAAGAAACAGATTATTTGTGAGTTAGTGGCAGAGTCCACTGCATTCTTGGAACAAAAAGATAATCACAATACAGCGTCGCAGAGCGATGAAAGTGTTGGAGGGTATAAATATACGACTGACACTACAAATTCATTACCACA
>UMIG01032704.1_pt1 | contig 11191 bp, 9 predicted proteins | sample 1965761 | NCBI WGS metagenome assembly UMIG01 (sample SAMEA4836122, study PRJEB28245) | human gut metagenome | biome: gut microbiome; material: fecal sample | place: Denmark | collected 2008 | reverse complement strand
TCAGGATTTCCAAACATCTCGACAAATCGGGCTTTGATAAGTTCGTCCAGTTTCTCTAACTCAATCTCTCGCTGTTCTAAAATCTGTTTAGCCTTAAATAGTATTTTAACAATATTTCTTTGTTCTTCAACGCTAGGCAATTCAATCATAGCATCGGTGAGGTTTCCTAACTTAATATACTTTATAACTCCCCCTATAGCCTGACGACGTAATTCCTCGACATATTCCTCCATAAAGAGATATAAATATGGCATATATAGTTTTCCATCACTATTATTTTCGATTATATATGTTCGCTGATAGGCATCAAATTTTCCATTATAATACTTAACATTTAAATCCCCATTACCCGCTACCAAAACACATTCACAATCATACGAATATGTTGATATCTTCAATGGTTCTTTTGAACAGGTAAAAAAAGGATATTGACCATCTTCTGATGAAGCATTTGCATCAAGTTTACCTGTTTTTATTTTTGTTAAATCACCTATTTTTACCTTCATCTACCTCATCCCCACAAATCTCAATTTTAAAGGAATGAATTTCAATTTATTTGGTTACGCCATGTATTTCTGATGGGATGCCTTTACATTATTCTGATTTACCATTGCATATTGCATCGTCGTATCAATCTGTGAATGTCCAAGAATCTTTTGTACCTGCTCAATCGGCATTCCTTTGTCAATTGCTCTGGTTGCCATCGTTCTTCGGAATTTGTGCGGATGGATTCGTTCTAATCCAAGCTCTCTTCCTAATTGTCTTAATCGAATCTCTACTCCACTGATCTTTAAACGATCATACGGAACATCCAATGTAACAAATAATGCTGGATTCTTGTCTTTCCTGCTTTCTATATACTCAGTTAAATGTACTTTTGCTTTCGCATCAAAATAAACTCTTCTTTCTTTATCTCCTTTTCCGTAGACGACACATTCTCGTTCTTCAAAGTCTATGTCTCCAATATTCAAATTGACCAATTCGCCTACTCGTATGCCTGTTGAATATAGTAAATCAATCATTGCAAGATCACGAATTTGTGTACAATGATCTCTTAGCTGTTCGATTCCTTCATCGGTAATCACACTTTTCACAACTGTTTTTGTCTTAATCTTATGAATCCTTCTCATCGGACTTTTCAAAATATAATCTTCTTCCTCCAACCACGTAAAAAAGCTAGAGATATTTCGCCTGATATTATCAATCGTAACATTGGAACAATTATTTCTCTTTTGATAATCCGCAAGATACGACCTCATTTCATCTGTGGTAATCTTGCGGACTTCTTTTTTTGTTTGTGAAAGCATATGTTCTGCTGTCACTTTATAATATTGAATCGTACGTTCTGAACATCCTTCTACTCTTTTCGCATCTAGGAACATTTTTAGGAATTCTTTGTTCGATATCTGTTGTTTCTCAGGTTCATTCTCTGAAAATGTTCTTAGAATTACTTCCTGTAATTTTTTCATCTGTGGCACTGTTAAATACTCTGCCATCTCATTTAGTATTGTTACAATTTTCTCTTCCATGTTGGTACACTCCTTTTTTATATACCAACATCCTTCAACCATTCTTTATTCTAAATTTATGAAATAAAATACTGACATTCCTGATAATATATTTCAGCTTCTTTTTGCATTAATTCCAGTAATTGATCCACTTTTTGATGTTCTCTAAATTCTTTTAAACCTTCCAAATATCTGCTTCGGTTATCATCTAAAATAATAAATGGTGTCAATTCATCATATTTCAAACTTTCCCGAAACAATATCATTCTTCCTGTTCGACCATTTCCGTCTTGAAATGGATGAATAGACTCATATCTTGCATGAAATTCAGCAAGTACTTTCATACTTTTTTCTTGTTTATGATACCATTCCAAAAGTTGCTTCATCTCTGCTTCTACATCTTTGGGCAATGCTGTTTTATACATTCCGATCATATTCGGTCGTGTCTTATAATCCCCAATTGCATATCCATTCGCTCGGTCTTCAAAAACTCCTGATTTCAACTCATAATGCATCTGTTTTATTAGATTCTCTGTCAATTTTTCTTCCAAGGTATCTAACATATAATTAAACATTAAGAAATGTCCATTCATTTCTTCTACATCTTTCGCGCGATAATAATCATCATTGACTGGCAATGTTCCATTGTCAAATAATGATGCCGTCTGTTCTGGCGTCAACGTACTTCCTTCAATTTTATTTGAATTGTATGCCATTGCTCTTTGCGTATAAGCATACACTCCTGATCTGTCAAATCGTTTTCGCTCTATTTTAAATCGTTCAATTAACCATCGTTTAAATTCTGACATCTTGATATTGCCCCCTTTCTATCCAAAATATTCTTGCATTAATGAATCAAATAATAACTGTGTTTTTTCTAGTGACTTCTGAATCTCAAATTTTGATTTGTCGACTTGTTTAACGAAAATCTCAAATTCTCTTTGTACATCTAAATCTGGATTCATCACTTCAACTGTCCTCACTTTTTGTATACCAAATGCAGCTTGCGAAGTGGAATTCTTTGCTTCAGCAAATTGTCTTTCGACAAAATCTGATTCAAATGAGTACTTCAAGAAATACGGACTTACTAATTCACTATTAGGTTGGATCAACACTACATTAGCAGATAATGTATAGTCATTACGTACTGGAACAAACACTGGATTACCAATAGTTCCAATCTTTCCAACAACAAAATCTCCGTCATGTAAAGTATATCTATTCATATGTTCTTCTAACACTTTAAGACTGACCTTTCGAGCACCTTCGAAATCTATTTTACCTGTTTTATAATCGCAATCCTTGATACTTACATAAGGGATTCCACCTTCTTCAACCGGTGGTGTTCTATGACTTGGTTGTGGGTCTACTGAATTAGCAACTTCTCCGACTTGATGAATCGGATATTTAGCTGTACCATCAAGCGGATTACCAAACAGCTCGACAAATCGGGCTCTGATGAGTTCATCTAGTAACTCTAATTCTTTTGTTCTTGATTCAATAACCTTTTCTATTTTATTTAACGTACTAACAATTTCTTTTTGTCTATCTAAGGAATCAAGATTGAATTCCTCATTCTTATAATCTTTAAAATAAATATGTGGAATTGTTGCACCGGTAAAATACTTCTCCAAATGCATATATTTCACAACATAACATAGATACTCTGGTAGCACATTGCCTTTCGGAAGTAAATACTGCATTGTTCCTATTACTGAAGACTTTGCAGGATGTAATGTAGTTCTTCCTATTCCTGCGCCATCTTTAACAACCGCAACATAGGGCTGCTCCTGATGATAAAAATCCACATTTCCAATATAACCGGATGCTCCATAAATAGGATAATCTCCATCTTTGTCCACCACATCCGATTGTTTTAAGTTTGATGAGCCGCGCTCACAAACATCTTCAAGCTTAACTCTCGCCATCTATCATCCCCACAAATCTCAATTTGTGGTTTCCCCCTTTCCTAAAAGTTCCATTAATGATTTTCTCAAGACTTTTTCCTCTTCGTCAAGAGCAATAATATCTGCAAAAATATCTTTTGTGTCTCTATATGTAACAACTTCTCTTACAACTTCTTTGTATTTATTGATTGACAAGTCATAATTTTTCTATCGACTAATCATCATTTTCTTCCAACATTTTCCTTAATTCCACCAGATTCTTATGAATCTCCACCTCTAATTCCTCCATATCTTTCAATATTTCCTCTGTTGGTGGATACTCTACTGGAATATACTCGATCTCTTTATATTTATTAATAGAGAGATCATAGTCATTTTCAGCAATCTCTTCTTTCGGCACAAAGAAAGACTGTTCTGTTCGTTTTCTTTCTTCTTCCTTTTCTAGATTCTGATACCTCTCAATGATATCTGGAATATCATTTTCCTCGATTTCCTGACGTTTATCATCTAAGGTTCTTCCATCGGCTTTCATATCATAAAACCAGACTTTGTCAGTACCTCCTGCTCCTGTCTTTGTGAACAGTAAGATTGCTGTGGATACTCCTGCATATGGTTTAAATACTCCAGATGGCATGGAAATCACTGCATCTAATTTATGATTTTCAATTAATTCTTTTCGAATTGCCTTATGTGCACGGCTACTTCCAAATAATACTCCATCTGGTACGATAACTGCTGCCCTTCCTCCAATTTTCATGATGCGAAGGAATAAAACAAGGAATAATAATTCTGTTTTCTTTGTTTTTGCAACCTTTAAAAGATCTGCTGATACTCCATCATAATCTAAACTTCCTTTAAATGGTGGATTGGCAAGGATCAATGAATACTTTTCTTTGTCTGTATTCATCTCTGACAAACTGTCCTTATACTCAATATTGGGATCATCAACCCCATGAAGCAGCATATTCATTGCTCCGATTCGAAGCATGGTTCGGTCCATATCAAATCCATAAAACATCTCATGATTAAAATGTTCTCTCTGTTCTGCATTTAAGAATAAATCTTGATGATTTTTACGCAAATACTGTTGTGCTGCCATTAAAAATCCTGCTGATCCCATTGCTGGATCGCAGATGATATCAGATGGTACTGGTTTTACCAGTTCTACCATCATCTGAATGATATGTCTTGGTGTTCGGAATTGTCCGTTCTTTCCTGCACTTTCCAGTTTAGACAACAAGTATTCATATAAATCTCCTTTGCTGTCTCCTTCCAGATTTAACCCGTCAATTCCATCGATTACTTTGGTAAGTAACGCTGGTGTTGGAATCTTAAAGATTGCATCTCCCATATATTTGCTGTAGGCTGATTCTCCGTCTGGATGTAGATTCTTAATAAATGGAAATACTCCGTTCATCATCAGATCATAAATCTCATTCGCATCTCCCAGATTCTTAAATTTACTCCAACGATACTGCTGACAATCAGCTGGAAAGATTCCTTCATATGGAATTCCTAAAATATTCGCATCTCTTTCTTTTCTGGTTTCTACTTCATCTAACTGTTTGATAAATAATAGATAGTTAAACTGTTCAATAACTTCCAATGGATTTGTAATTCCACCTGTCCAAAATATCTCCCAAATCTTATCTACTTTGTTCTTTAATTCACCCGTAATCATCTTACTTCCTCTTCTTCGTTTTCATTTTTATTGTGCATGCCTCTTCAACGCTTCCAGATAAATCGCCCCAAGTCTGCTAGGTTTCGTCTTCTTATGTGTCACATACCCAATATGCATCTCGCCTTCTTCTGCAAGCGGAACTGCGATAATATTCTCTCCATTCAATTCCTTGTCGATCACACCGCTACTGATCGTATATCCATTTAATCCGATCAGTAAATTAAACAACGTTGCCCTATCTCTCACTCGGATGTTCTTTGAACGCACTTCCGTACTGAACATTTCCTCCGAATAATAGAAAGAGTTATGTTCCCCCTGCTCAAATGACAGATATGGATAATCTTGTAAGTCTTCCATTGTCACTTGATCTTTCTGTGCCAGTGGATTCTTGTCACAGATGAAAATATGTGGTCTTGCCACAAATAATTCTGTGAATTTGAGATCATTTGCTTTCATGATCTTCTCAAGGACCGATGCGTTAAATTCATTGAGATATAAAATACCGATCTCGCTTTTCATTCTAGCTACATCATCGATGATCTCATAAGTCTGAGTCTCTCTCAGACTGAAATCGTAATTCTCGCTTCCATATTCTTTAATTAAGTCTACAAATGCATTGACTGCAAAAGAATAATGCTGTGTTGAAATGCAAAATTCCTGTTTCCCACCACTTTTATGTTTATATTTCTCTTCGATCAATGCCGCCTGCTCCAATACCTGTCTTGCATATCCAAGGAAGATCTCTCCTTCTCTGGATACATGAATTCCCTTGTTGGTTCGGTCAAAGATCGTGATCTGCATTTCTTTTTCCAGTTCCTTTAGGGCTTTTGTAAGACTTGGCTGTGAAACAAAAAGTTCTTCTGCCGCCTTGCTGATCGTTCCGATCTCCGCGATTGTTACGACATATCTTAGCTGTTGTAATGTCATAGTCTTTTCCTTCTTTGGTCTTTTTGTATCATTATACAATAATTTATATCATCTGGCAAAGACTAGCTATTTCATATGTTTTTTGAAAAACTGCTCGATCAGACTTAATGTTGGTTCACACCAAAAGTATGGATGTCCGTGATCCGCACCTTCTACCAGATAGAATGTGGCATCTTTTTCTTCTTCTTTTAATTTCTTATATAACTGAATGCTCTGGTTTGGTGCTACCGTATCATCTGCTGTTCCATGCATCATAAGAACTGGTGGTGATGGAAGTTCTTTTTTTACATAATTCATACATGTGATCTGATCAGATAATTCTGGATGCTCGTAGACATTTTTGCTGCCGATTTCTAATCCTTCCGGACTGTCTGACTCTCCCTGATTTGGTGTTGTTGGAAAGTCTTCTTTGATTTTTACACAACTTACACCATATAAATCTATAACTGCATTGACTTTACAGGAATATTCTTTGTATACACCTGTATCCATACAATCCATATCTGCCGTAAATGCTGTGATAAATGCCGTATTTCCGCCACTGGAATCTCCCATCAAGAAGATATTTTCCGGGTCAATCTTAAATTGCTCTGCATTCTTTCTTAAAAAACGAATTCCCGTCTTTGCATCTTCGACTGGTGCTGGAAATGGTGCGATCTCGCTTTCACGGTATTGAAGGATTGCGGTTACAAATCCTTTTTTCGCAAGTTCTTCCATCACTCCAACTCGTTTGTATACATCCTGCTTCTTCCACGCAGATCCTTGTACATGTAAAATTGCTGGATATTTCTTATCTGGATCTTGTGCTGTTTCTGGAATGATTACCTGTAGAGTTCTTTCTATTCCATCTCTGTTTACATAGCAGATATCTGGCTGATATATGCCGTAGATTTCTTTTCCTGTGATCTTTTTTGTTTGTATGTCCTCTAGTATCATATTTTCTCCATTCCTGATCATCCACCAAGGTTGATCCTGTAGTTTCCATGATCTTTTAATAAAAATTGTTTTTGTATCGAAACTTTCCCATACTCTGATTTCTTTCCATGTCCCTCTTCTTTTAATTTTACCTTAATTTGCAGATATTGTCTCTTTTTTATTGTTCTTATGTTAATTTTCAAGTCAATATCGCTTTGAAACCAGTCATTTGCTTTAAAATAATTGATCTGAATCGTTCCTTTTGATTTCTTATGATTGTCGATCAAAGGAATTCTTGCCTCACATGTTCCATACCCTGCATTCTCTTTATCCAGTTCTAAGTGCTTCTGCTTTGTGATATAAAATTTATTCATTGTTTTGGTACCTGTCATGTAAGCATGATCATAATCTATGTTCATAGTCTTCTGATATTCTTTCGATGAATGAATTTTAACTTTTACATATGCAGCATTTCCACGAAAATATACAAATACAATCGCACAAGCTGTAACAAACAATATACCTATAATACCAACCACTACTTTTTTATTTTTCATCCTAAAACACCTCCATATGGATAGTTTACCATATGGAGGCATCTTAATTGCATTTTTATACTTATTTATTATTTTTTATTCGCGGTTCTTCAATGCATCGGAAAGTCCGACTTTATAAATCTTTCGCACTAACAGCTTATTAATTACCAGATATGTAATAATAATTCCTGCATAGATTATCGCATACATCTGCCATGAAAAACTTAAATTCATACCACAGGCAATATTAGAAACCAGTGCTGGATACATCGCGTCCATTAATTTCTTAGATAATGGAACACTGATTAACGCACCAACCGCAATCATATAGAAATTTCCATCGAGATAAAGTTTTTTAATCTCTTTCTTGCGATATCCAAACACTTTCATCAATGCAATATTTTGTGCAGAACGATCGATCATGACTTTAACCATCAGGTACATAACAACCGCAAAGATCAAAACAGAAATTCCAACGATCGTTCCCATCATCGGTTTCATCATATTGATAAATATATCGGAACTATCTTCAATTGCTTTTTTACTTGTCGTTGCATATAACTTTCCAGAATCAATTGATAGTTTCTTTTTTGATACGACCATATTGTAGTAGTCAGATGATGTTTGGAAAAGATCTCTCATGCTGTCAATGTCCATAAATGCATACAGACCAGAAGAATATTGTGTGATATCTGCTATCTGGAATGCATAATCCATTTCTTCTTCCTCGTCAGACAACACAATAGAATCACCTTTTTTCAGATCATATTTCTGTGCCATTGCTGATGAGATCACGACTTTATTCTTTGCCTTTGGAAGATCTTTATCCTGGCTGAAATATGGATTATCATTTTCTATACCGATCAGGGAAATTTCAAGATCATATCCCCATACTTTTTTATGCAATCCTTTTACAAAACATGCATCCCCACCTTTTGGTACTTTTTTATCTGGATATTTATATGTATACATATATTCAAATTTTGTGTCTTTCTTATTTTCTTTGCTGATATGATCACACATCACATAACAGTCCAGACCGATCATCATAACCAACAGTGCAATAAACATTCCAAATACTACCGTAAATCCGGCTCTTGCCTCACGCAGTGACTGCCTGATTCTGAATTTTGTAAGAAATGGCATATCGCCTAATTTGACTTTTGAAATATGACTCTTCTTTTGCTCATTTCTTATCATAGAAAGTGCTGGCCTTGACAGTTTCTTTCTTATAACAAAATAGTTTACGATCACTGCAACGAGTGGTGGCATAATGATTCCATAAACCAATAGATAGATCAGAAGTTCTGGAGTCAACTCTGGTATAGAAAAATAATCATAACAATCCTGCATCTGTGTTGGAATTCCTATCGGACTATATCCAATGATCGTTCCTGCTAATCCAGCCAGAAATGTTACGATCACCGGAACTGTTAAATAATATTTTAGAAGCTGCTTCTTTATCACTCCAAGCGCATACAATGTTCCAATAATACTATTTTCTTTCTCAATTTCATGAATGACAAAAACAGATATTACATAGGTAAATAAGATCATAATGATGACACCTGCTACCATTCCAGCAAGTTTACTAATGACCTGATCACCTGCCGCTGCTCCAATTCTTATGTTGTCATCTGCCTTTAAAAACTGAGTCAGATTCGATGTTTCCATATCAAATGCTTTCATCAGTTCTTTTGTTCCTTCTTCCAATTGATCAGTTCCTTCTTTTAACTTACTACTTCCATCTGATGCTTTTTTAACACCATTTGTATAAGCCTTGATTCCATCTCTATATGTTTTTAAGGCATCCAGCTGTTCTTTTGCTGATTCTAAGGATAATCTTGTCAACCCATCACTTGACTTTGCGATCAAACTTTTTAGAATATTCGCATAATTATTTTCTGTCAATGATGTTACACCAAAGGAGGTCAACTGACTTTCTGCTGTTTTTAAGTATGCCTGAAAAATCTGATCGGCACCTTTTTGCAATGTTTCGTTGTTTTCACTTAGTTTGTTTAATCCGTCTGACATCTGGGTACTTGCATCTGTAAGTTTTTTGATTCCGTCTTTGATGTCATCTTTCTTTCCTGCAGTTTCTTCCCAGTAATCTTTAAAATATGGATCATCGACATCATCCGGGTTAAATGTGATCTTCTTTAATTTATTTTTCAACTGTTTCTGAGTCATTGCACCATTTAATCGGTATGCATAGATATATTCCTCAGATTGAATACTATTTTCATTGTCTTTTAGATTTTCATAAGCATCTTCTGTCACAAATGCAAGTCCAAACTGTTTGCTGTCTACAGTACTATCTGATAACTTTTCATAACATGCATCGTAGTCTGGAACTGATCCGATTCCTGTTATTTTATAGAAGTTACCGTCAATCGTGATCTTTGATCCTGTTTTTAAGTTGTGTTCTTGTGCATATCGTTTTTCTACAACAACTTCACTTTTGTTTTTTGCTAATCGACCTTCATCCAGATTAATTTTATTGACTTTTTTACGATTCTTAAAGATTCTTAACTTACTTCCATCTTTTTGTCTAAAATCAAGATAAAATGTCTCTTCTACTGTAAGCCCTTTCTTTGTAAAGTTTTCTTTTTGTTTTGTCGTTAGTGGCACAAATACCTGAAACTGTCCATCTTCCAGCTTATGTTTCTTTGCCTGCTTTGTAGTTCCATCAACAATCGTATCCGCTGCACCTACCAGACTGATGACCAAATACATACTGATAATAATCAAAAAAGCAAGTGCAAAATAGCGGAATTTATTTTCTTTTAAATCTCTCCATGCTCTTTTTCTCAATACTTTTTCCATCTAAAGATCCTCCAGTGATTTTGCTGGTAATCTTGTTTCATTTTCGTAATCTTCACTGATCTGACCATCTTTGATGATAATAACCTTATGTACCATATTGCTGATTGCATTATTATGCGTTACGATCAGCATGGTTGTGCCATATTGCTGATTGATCTTCTCTAATAAGATCAAGATATCTTTGGATGTTTTCGAATCAAGAGCTCCTGTCGGTTCGTCGCAAAGAAGCAGCTTTGGATTCTTGATCAACGCCCTTGCAATTGCACATCGCTGCTGCTGTCCACCGGATAATTGTGCAGGAAATTTATCTTGATGTTCTGTTAGTCCGAGCGTATCTAGCAGTTCTTCCATATCCAATGGATCTTCCGTTAAAAATTGACAGATCTCTATATTTTCTTTGACTGTAAGATTTGGTACCAGATTATAAAACTGGAAGATAAACCCTAGATTAGCTCTGCGGTATTCGGAGAGCTCATCTGCATTTAATCCTGATATTTCATTGCCATCGACTTTGACTGAACCAGAATCCATAGTATCTAATCCGCCGATACAGTTTAGCATTGTAGATTTTCCTGAACCACTGCTTCCTTGAATGACACACATCTGCCCTTGTTCGATGTTGGTTGTGATTCCTTTTAGTACTTGATTATAGCTTTCGCCTGATCCGAAGCTTTTTTTCATATCTTTTATTTCTAAATACATATATAGTTCCTTTCGCTTCTAGAAGTTAGTCTTCTCTAACGTATAGTTAGTATCATCTAACATCATTATAACAAAAGTCTACAGACTTCACAAGATTGTGATTTGAATGACGGAAATTATTGGTGGAATATTATAACGTCTAACATACACACCCTTCCGCTTGAAAATTCTTAATTTTATACGAGAATA
>UMIG01024365.1_pt1 | contig 11243 bp, 9 predicted proteins | sample 1965761 | NCBI WGS metagenome assembly UMIG01 (sample SAMEA4836122, study PRJEB28245) | human gut metagenome | biome: gut microbiome; material: fecal sample | place: Denmark | collected 2008 | reverse complement strand
TGTTCTCTGAACATTCTTGAAGTTTACAAAGATTCCCTGTGCTGTCTCAGGACGTAAGTAAACTGTATTCTTCGCATCTTCTGTAACACCCTGGAATGTCTTGAACATCAGGTTGAACTGACGGATCTCTGTAAAGTTCTTCTTTCCACAAGTTGGGCATACAACATCATGCTCATTGATAAAGCTTTCCATCTCTTCTTTGGACCATGCATCCACAGATCCTTCGATCTCCATTCCATGTTCCTGCATATAATCTTCGATCAGTTTATCTGCACGGAAACGTTCATGACATTCTTTACAATCCATTAATGGATCTGAGAAGTTACCAAGATGTCCTGATGCGACCCATGTCTGAGGGTTCATTAAGATTGCAGCATCAATTCCTACATTATATGGACTTTCCTGAATGAACTTCTTCCACCATGCTTTCTTTACATTGTTCTTAAGTTCTACACCAAGGTTTCCATAGTCCCATGTATTAGCAAGTCCTCCATAAATTTCTGAACCGCTGTATACAAATCCACGTACCTTGGCAAGGTTAACGATTTTCTCCATTGATAATTTCATAATAGCCTTTACCTCTTCAAATTTTTGTATTATTATAATATTGTATCTTGTAATAAGTAATTTTTCAAGGTATATTTCAAAAGCTTCACACTTGAAAATATATCAAATATACTGAATGAATATTACTTTTTATAATTTTTTATATTATAATACTTAATGTTATTATATGAGATATGAAGAAAGGGAATTTATAACCATGTATCAAATTGACTATACCAATGTTGGTAAAAGAATGAAAACTCTGCGTAAGCAGGCAGGGTACACTCAAGAACAGATCGCTGATGCACTCGATGTAACAGTTGCATTCATCAGCAACATTGAAAATGACCGCGTAAAGATGAACCTTCGTGTACTATCTTATTACGCAAAACTTCTGAATGTATCTATTGATTATCTTCTTCGTCCAGAATCAGATGAGAATGGTGAAAAAGATGATGTACTGAACAAAGAAATTCTTCGTCTATTGGAAAAATTCTCTACAGACGACAAAGAAAAATTTGTTAAAGTTCTTCGCATTTTATGCAAATAGATTACATATCTCAGACATAAAAAGAGCCGTATGACCGGCTCTTTTTTTATTCACTCTTTTTCGTTAAAATCTGATCTTATAAAAATAACAAAGATTTAAATTCATGATTCACATGATAACGCATATATTCGCGAATGATCTTTTTTAATTCCCATAAAACATCCGCACTGACTTTAAAGGTATAAAGCTTCTCGATCGAACTGTAAAGAATGTACTGAAGTGTATATAATGTTGCAGGACTTACTTTCACTTTCCCATGTTCACATTTGTTACATACCACTCCGCTTTCTCTTGCATCAAACCAGATCAGATCTTCCCTGCTCCCACATTTTACACATCTGGATGCTTCGATTCCGATTCCATATAATGCAAGGATCTTAATCTCATAAATACAGCGGACCAATTCAATATCAATCGTCTTTTTTTCTAATGCACGCAGTGTCTGATAGAGTAATTTTAAGATCTCTAACTCATCGTTATTCTCCCTTGTCAGGTAGGATGCAAGTTCACAAAAATAACTCGCATAATAAATGAGATCCAGGTCTTTTTTCAGAGTATCAAAATAATTCTCAACCCCTGCCCACATCAGATTAAAAGAATTTTTTCCCTCATATAAAGAAAACTCTCCAAACGTAAATGGCTGACAGGCTGCCGCATACTGGCTGGTTGCTTTTTTAGCACCTCTTGCAAATGCCGAGATCCTTCCACGTTCTTTTGTAAGAAGTACGATCCGCTTATCATACTCCCCAATATTGCCAGCCTGTAAGACCATTCCCGTCACTTTGATCTCTTGTGACATCTTTATACTTCTTTCTTATCATATCCATAGTTCTTAAGCAGCATATCGCTGTCTCTCCAGTCTTTCTTGACTTTAACCCATAACTGAAGATTTACTTTCATATCCAGAAGATTTTCCATCTCGATCCTTGCCTGTGTACCGATCTTCTTAAGCATAGATCCCTGTTTTCCGATAATGATCCCTTTATGAGAATCTCTCTCGCATACGATCGTTGCATCGATATCCACGATATGTCCATGACGTCTGACTTTCATCGCATCAATGACAACAGCGATCCCATGCGGGATCTCCTGACTTAACAGACGAAGAGCTTTCTCACGGATCAATTCCGCACAGATCTGTCTCTCTGGCTGATCTGTGATCGTATCTTCATCAAAGTACATTGGACCTTCATCTAAATATTTGTAAATACTGTCGATGACATCATCCGTATTCTTGCCTTTCAATGCAGATACCGGGATGATCTCTGCAAATTCACATACATCTTTGTATGTATCGATTGCTTCTAAGATGTCTTTTTCTTCTACTGTATCAATCTTGTTGATGACTAAAATGATCGGTGTTTTGATCTTAGATAACTGTTCAATGATATATTTTTCACCACCACCGATGAACGTACTTGGTTCTACTAACCAAAGTACGACATCGACTTCATTTAATGTGCGTTCTGCAACCTGTAACATATAGTTTCCAAGTTTATTTTTCGCCTTGTTGATCCCTGGTGTATCAAGGAAGATGATCTGCCCTCTTTCATCGGTGTACACTGTCTGGATACGATTTCTTGTTGTCTGCGGTTTGCTTGATGTGATTGCGATCTTCTGTCCGATCAGACGGTTCATTAATGTTGACTTTCCAACGTTTGGTCGTCCGATAAATGTTACAAAACCGGATTTAAATTCATTTGCCATAAATTGTCCTTTCCCTGTTTTCTCTATAGTACATGTTTTACTTCATCAAAATATTCTTTATTCTGATCGATCTTCTCTTCATTTCCAATACAGCAGCGGTTTCCTGCTTCTACTACTGCTTTAACGATCGGTGCTAACGCTCTGATATCTTCCTGTGTACAGGATAATACCTGATCTCTGACCTTCTGAAGATCAGCTTCTGTCTTGCCTAAGAAATATGCATGAAAACTTCTTGCCCCCATATCAACAGCTTCCATTGGCATATCCATGCTTCCGATCGTTCCAATGATATATTTCTTCATATCACGATCATCTGCATCAAAATCTGCCACATAATCTGCTGCCTCGTCGTATACTTTATAAGATTCAGAAAGGTTTGGATCACGGTATGTCACAAACATAGAATCTCCCTGATCTGAGAAACTGCACATGCATCCATACGCACCACCTTTGACACGGATCTGAATCCACAGATATTCATAGGAGAAGATCATCTGAAGCACTTTTAACGCTCCTGTATACTCAAGTCCTGCATCCTTAAAGTTTCCAGCGCATGCCACATACTGAACACCACCTGCAGTTGCAAATCCTTCATTGCTCTTTGTGCATGTAACTTTGACTTTCTCACCTTGTTTCTGGTCTTCATATAATCCTTCGATAAAGCTTTCCACTTCTGCCTTCATGAACTCAGGTGCTTCTTCTTTTCCTGTATAACTGATCGTCATATTTTGTTTTTCAAAGATCATTTTTGCAGCTTCTTTTAAACCATTGACGATATTGTCATATTCTTCATCGAAATCTTCATACCATTTCTTCACAGTCTCATACATCGTGATCCCCTGAATTGCTTCACGGTATGCTGCATATTCTGAGAAATAAGACATTGCACGGTTTGCCGCACTCTTGTGTCCTGTCTCTGTCAATGTGATCTTAAGGTTTGTATAAATCTGTCCGATGATCTCTTTTAGTCGTTTCTTATTATCTAATTTGCTTTCAAATGCCACTTCTTTTAATAAATCAAATGCTTTTTCGATATTAGAATAGAAGCATTTTGTCTTTAAGATAAACATTGGAAGAAATTCATGCACATCCGTTGGCATAACATCCATTGTTGCGCTGATGCCACCTGTCTCAATGCTGATCTCGTTTCCTAATTCCTGATAACTATAGTGTGTTGTATCAACGATCGTTAAGATCTCTGCTAAAAATGATGCATATGGCACGAGATCCATTGGCACATGACTCATATCAAATGCGAGCTTGACGTAAGCGATCTTGTTTGTAAAATACTGATGCCATAATACTTTCACACCACCAAGTTCAGATTCCACATTGGATAATGGTTTGACATCTTTTCTGATATCTTCAATGTCGATCACTGGAATCTTCTCTAATTCTTCTTTTGTAGATGCTTCTTCCTGTGATGCTTTTAACTGTTTCGTCTCTTCGACTAATTTCTTTACTTCTTCTTCGGATAAAGAATCTTTGTAAGCCTTTAATTTATCCGCTTCTTCCTGATCTTTGATCTTCTGTAAGCCTTTCTTTGGCTTCATCACCACGATCGTTTTATGGTTATTATCAATCAGATATTCTTTGATCAGATTCTCAAAATAGCCATTCTCGATCTCTTCTCTTAACTGTTTGAAGATCTCATTTGTCTTGATATGGATAAATGGTTTCTCATCGTCATATAACCAACTGTCGTACATCTGAAGTCCATACATCAATCCCTTTGGAAAACGTCCAAAGTTTGCTTCTCTGTATTTGAATTCATAGTAATTAAATGCTGCTAAAAGATTTCTTCTTGGAATTCCTTCTTTTGCGATCTTGGCTAAGTTCTTTTCTAAGATCTTAACAAATTCATCTTCCTGATCATCCCTTGCTTCCTGTGCGATCACAGAAAATACTGGCTGCATGATCCCATTATCATAAGAACTTTGAATATCTTTTCCAATCTGTGCATCCATCAAAGCTTTCTTCACTGGTGCTCCAGGTGCATCGAATAATACTCTGTTTAAGATCTCAAATCCTAAGTAAAGTTTTGCATCCAAGCTGTCTCCGATCACTGCATTGTAGGATAAATAAGTCTTTTCTTCTTCGGAGTCATTTTCCCCGACTGGATAATATTCTTCCACTCGTTTTACTTCTGTAAATGGTTCTTGTTTCTCCCATGATGAATCGATCTGTTTCTTATCGAAATCTTTTAAATAATGTTCATCGATAAATGTCAGGTATTCATCAACATCCATATCCCCATACAGATAAATATAGCTGTTGGATGGATGATAATAAGTCTTGTGGAAATCAAGGAACATCTCATAAGTTAAATCTGGGATCGCCTTTGGATCTCCGCCTGATTCAAACCCATATGGTGTGTCTTCCAATAAAGACTTCTGAATGATACGTGCAAGCTGCTGGTCTGGAGATGAGAAGACTCCTTTCATCTCGTTAAACACAACTCCGTTATATGTCAGAGGAGCATCTTCGCTTAACAGGTCATAATGCCATCCTTCCTGCTTTAAGATCTCTGGCTTCTTATAGATATTTGGATAAAATACAGCATCCAGATAAACATGCACCAGATTAAAGAAATCTTTATCATTCTGGCTTGCAACCGGATAAACAGTCTTATCTGGGTAAGTCATTGCATTTAAAAATGTATTCAGTGATCCTTTGACCAATTCCACAAATGGATCCTTCATTGGGAACTCTCTGGAGCCACAAAGTACGGAATGCTCTAAGATATGAGGAACTCCTGTATCATCTTGTGGTGGTGTACGGAATCCGATCTGGAATACCTTGTTATCATCTTCATTGGAGATCACAACCACTCTGGCTCCCGTCTTATTATGCTTTAAAATATATCCTGTTCCATTTAATTCTTCAATAGATTCTTGTTTGATGATCGTATATTTATTATTCATAAACCTTTAACAAAATCTCCTTTTTTCTATTCATTGATATCCTTTATGCTACTACAAATGGAACAGATTGAAAAGGGGGTCGGTTTGATTTTTGCATAAAAATACGGCACCGAAAGCTTATTCTCATGCTTTCGATGCCGCATTGATATTTTTTATCGTTTGATCGATCTTACTTTGGAAAAACTGCTGTATTTGTACTTGCCGGATACTTTTTTCATTGTGCGGACCTTAAAATAATATTTCTTTCCTTTTTTTAGTTTTCCTTTGGTATAAGATGATTTCTTAGAGGAAAGTGTTGCGATCTTTTTATATCCTGATTTCTTCTTTGTGGACATATAGATCTGGTATCCACTGACTCCTGAAACCTTCTTATATGTAATCTTGACCGCTTTCTTTCCTCTCTTCTTTAAGCTCTTGATCGTTGTTGCTTTGGGTTTACTTACGGTTGTTTTCTTAACAGCTGTCGTTGGTGTTGCTGGTGCTACTGGTGTTGCTGGTGCTGGCGTATACCCTGCAGATGTCCAATTTCCAATCTTATAATCCAAATCAACATTTCCTGTAATTCCATCAATCTGACCTTTGTTTGTATACTGCCACATATGATAGCTTCCCTGATATCCACAGGTATCGTTATAATGTGCTACCCATCTTGGATAACGGTTAAAGATATCTGCTGTCAGCTTTGTCTCAAATAATGACTTAGAGCTGTAAACTGCTACATTCTTATATCCATTGGCTTCCAATGTATTTAAAAATGTCTGTGCGATTTCTCCTGCTGTCTTTGAATCAATCTTATTCATCACAGAGTTATCTTCCATGTCATAATAAATTGGATATGTCAGATTCTTTCCCTGTACCAAACGGACTACATGCTGTGCTTCACTGCGTGCTTTCTCTACAGTGTCTGCATAGGAATATAAAAATGTTCCATATGGAATTCCAAAGCGTTCACATTCACTAGTATTGTTCTCCCACTGTGTATCATCCTGGTTCGTCTGATCCATTCCAATTCCACAACGGATGATCGCAAAATCAACCTGACCGCTGTTCTTAACTTTCTCCCAGTCGATCGTTCCCTGATGATAACTTACGTCAATTCCCTGTGCTGTTGCATTAGATGGTTTGACAACTCTTGTTAAACTTCTTGTCATACGTTCTGTCGTAGATTTGAGCTTCCCATCTGTATAACGGAAACTATTCTCTAGTCCATTTTTTTCTGCCTGCGTTGGTGTAATCTGACTTCCCCAGACTTTGCATGTTGTCTGAAATATCATAAACACGCTGATCAGCAATAAGAGTACCCCAACAACCAATCCGGTAAACATTCCTAGTTTTTCACTTCTCTTCATTTTCATTTCTGCCTCCTAAGTATGATCGTTTCCTTATTTTTTCTTCCACATTTATCATATCATATTTTTTTCAGCAGAAAGTGAACATTTTCTTAATTTTTCTGTAAATTTATACACATCCCATCTTGATCATCTCTCTTTTCAGGCGTTTGATGATCTTTTTCTCCAGTCTTGATATGTAAGATTGTGAAATTCCAAGCATATCAGCGACTTCTTTCTGTGTTTTTTCTTTTCCTTCTTTTTGATTGATCCCAAACCTTAATTCAATGATCATTTTCTCGCGGTCCGTAAGGATCGTCATGGCTCTTGTCAGTAGTTTCTTATCTACTTCATGTTCTAAGTCCTTGTAAATGATATCTTCATCGGTTCCAAGGATATCGGATAATAATAATTCATTTCCATCCCAGTCTACATTTAATGGCTCATCGATGGAAACTTCCATTTTTGTCTTGTTATTTCTTCTTAAATACATCAAAATTTCATTTTCGATACATCTGGATGCATAAGTCGCAAGTTTGATCTTCTTTGCTGGGTTAAATGTATTGATTGCTTTGATCAGACCGATCGTACCAATCGAAATCAGATCTTCCACACCGATTCCCGTGTTGTCAAATTTCTTTGCTATGTATACAACCAATCGCAGATTTCTCTCGATCAGCATGCTTCTTGCCGTTTCTTCATTGACAGTTCCTAACATATGGATCATTTTCTGCTCCTCCGCTGTATCAAGCGGTGCCGGAAGTATCTCCGTTCCCCCAATATAATGAATCTCATTTCCTCTTCCAAAAAATGTCCTTCTTCCACTTACCAAGCTCAACTTTAACACAATCATTACCTCCCATTTTTGATCAGATCCGGATGTAGTAACATTTCGTAAGCTCCCCATTTGGAAAGGGATACTTTGGATATGGCGATCACTGCCTTTTTATGTTCTATTATCCGGTCCTCTTTCGTGATTTTCATATCATTTGCCATCACTGCCGGCATCATCCCATGTTCCCTTCCAACACTTTGATATGGGATCATGCGGATGCCCTCTGCTTCCTGTTTTTCTATCATCTTGAACAACGGCTCATGAAAATACTTCAAAAATGTTTCTTCTTCCAGAATACATACTGGCATTTGACTGACTGGTTCATATAAGAAATTTCCTGTATCCAAGAATGCACAAACCTCTAATTTCTTATGCAGGATCGTAAATTCCACTTGATAAAAAGATTCTTTGTCGTGATTCATATCTTTTACGGCTGATACATACAAATACCTTACAAGCATGCAGCTGGCTGTCGCAAGGATCAGCCACGGCAGAATGATCTGGCTTTTTATCATTGTAAAGATTCCACCAGTAAATAAACTCAACACCAGAAGATACACGCTGTATTTCCATGCTTTTTTCATTGGAAATGCACAAGATATCTTTACCGTCATAACAATGGAAATGATCATCAATCCCAATTTCAGTCCATGATCTTCGTCAAAAAGCTGAAGTATAAGACATCCTGAAAAACTTCCAAAGATGGATGCGGCAAATATTTTATAAAATTTCATCTTTTTATGTATGATCCATTCCAGTAATTTTAGCTGGAACGCGATCATGATCCATTGTTCCAAAAACATTTCGATGAAATACATAATGCAATTATAGAAAATCTCTAAAAAATATTTTGTCATACCATGACGGTAACGCCCTGCAAGTTTTTACAGTTTCTGACGAAAACTTTCTTCTGTCTGCATCATCTGATAAAATAGAAGTTGAAATTTGTAGAAAAATACGATAAGAAAGGAAATTTTGAAATGACTCATGTAATTCATGAAATCCCTCCCGTATATGATGACCGATCAAAGATCCTGATCCTTGGTTCTTTTCCTTCTGTAAAGTCCAGAGAGGGACAGTTTTTTTATCATCATAAGCAAAACCGTTTCTGGAAGGTTCTTGCTGCAGTCTTTGAGGATACTCTGCCTGAAACGATCGAGGAGAAAAAAAAGTTTTTATTAAGACACAACATTGCCATCTGGGATGTGATCGCTTCCTGCGATATTGAAGGTTCCAGCGACAGCAGTATTAAAAATGCAGTGCCAAATGATTTTTCATTCATTTTAAAAACAGCCCCAATTCGCCAGATTTATACCAACGGTGGGACTGCTTATAAGCTTTATCATAAATATTGTGAAAAAGTGACTGGATTTGAAGCTGTGAAACTGCCTTCCACAAGCCCTGCGAATGCTTCTTATTCGTTAGAACGGCTGATCAGTCAGTGGAATCAGATTTCAAATACCTGACCTGCACCTGTGATATCTCTGACGATATCCTTCCATCTGCGCCCATCTTCACAGTTTAAATAATGATGGTTGATCTTGTAATGCTCAAAGCAATGCATTGGGAATACAACTTTACTGTCCGTATGTTCTAAGAAATAATTCATTCCCCAACAGTACTTATCTTCCTGTCTTGGATCAAGGAGCATAAATGCAAGATCGATCTTCTTTCCTTCCAGATATTTCATCTCATCCTGGAAGGTCTTCTTGTAATATTCATTATCTTCCTCTGGTTCTCCATTCCAATGCCACCAGTTAAGATCCCCTGCATGGTAGATTGTCTTTCCTTCCACTTTCACAAGAAATGCTACTCCCATGTCATTTGATCTTAAAGTTTCTATTTCGATTCCGGCAACTTCCTTTTTTTCATGTGCTTTCATAACGACTGCACCTTCGTTATCCTTGATATCATCAGAAAGAATATAATGAATATCTCTATACTGTTCTTTTAGTTTCCAGATTGCTGGATCATAATGATCGGCATGGCTGTGTGATGCAAAGACATAGAGAGTCTTACTGCCGTCAAATGATGGGATTTCTCCCTGATAGTAATCAAACAGCAGTACATTTTGTTCCATCTCAACCATAAAACCACTATGTTCAATAAATGTTACTTTCATTTCTGGTTATCCTCCAAAATCTTTTCCTTCATCTGCGGATCAAATTGTTCCTGTTTTAACATCTCAATCTCATATTTGTATGGCGGATAGGATTTCTTGCTGTCTTCCGCTTTAATGTATGGTGTTTCTAAAATCTTAGGTACCTGTTCAAAGTCTTTGTGATGTACGATGTGATTTAACGTCTCAAATCCGATCGTTCCAAATCCAAGATTTTCATGACGGTCTTTTCCTGCACCGATCACATTCTTACTGTCATTGATATGAAAGACTGCGATCTGGTCTTTGCCGATCGTCTTATCAAACTGGTCAATGACATTTTCAAATCCTTCTCCAGACAGATCTAAGCCGCTGTCGCTCACATGACAAGTATCGAAGCAGACTCTTAATTTCTCTGGATATTTTACACCATCATAGATTCTTTTTAGTTCTTCAAACTCACACCCGATCTCGCTTCCTTTTCCTGCCATTGTCTCCAGTGCGATATGAACCGGCATATCCTGATACATGACCTGATTTAATCCTTCGATGATACGATCGATTCCTTTGTCAACACCAGCTCCAACATGAGAACCTGGATGCAGGACCAATGTATGACTTCCCATAGCTTTGGTACGTTCTACTTCAACTTCCAAAAATTCCACTGCTAACTCAAATGTCTCAGGTTTCGTCGTGTTCGCAAGATTGATGATATATGGTGCATGAACAACAAACGTTTCCATTCCATGTTCTTTCATTAATTTCGTTCCATCTTCAATTCTTAATTCCTCAATCTTTTTTCTTCTTGTATTCTGTGGTGCGCCAGTGTACACCATAAAGGTATTCGCTCCATAAGATAATGCTTCTTTGACAGATCCTAGAAACATGTCCTTTCCTTTCATCCCTACATGAGAACCGATCAGCATAATTTTCCCTCCGATTAAAAATTTTTCTTCTTTTTTGTGTGTCATTCTGTTGCAGATTATACCGAAAATATGCTGTAAAATCCATATTTTGATACTTAATTTAATTTTTTTGAACTTTTTTTCGTTTTTTTATTGACACAAGTTCCATATAGTGATATCATAACGGTGTTGCGCAGTTGTGGCGGAATTGGCATACGCGCTAGACTAAGGATCTAGTCCGGGTTAACTGGGTAGGGGTTCAAGTCCCCTCAACTGCACTTAAGCCGATGTGGCGGAATTGGCAGACGCGCTGTGTTCAGGTCGCAGTGAGCTTACGTTCGTGCGAGTTC
>UMIG01010195.1_pt1 | contig 11280 bp, 7 predicted proteins | sample 1965761 | NCBI WGS metagenome assembly UMIG01 (sample SAMEA4836122, study PRJEB28245) | human gut metagenome | biome: gut microbiome; material: fecal sample | place: Denmark | collected 2008 | reverse complement strand
GTTATTACACTGACCATACTACTCGGCTTCTTTCATTAGTTCAATACACTTTTTATTTGACGCTTACAAACAAAAGAAAAAAAGGCCGTACAGCCTAAGTGATGGTTTTATAATCACTTAACTGTTACGACCCCTATTTCTTATTTTCATTATAACTAATTACAATGCTTTTTTATCAATAAAGCGATATCAAATTTAGTTATCTTATTTTTTATCATCTTGATTTCTTATATTTTTTAGTGCAAATATAAATGCTACTCCACTTAATATAAATAGCATTTGATATAACATAATTTTAGAATTGTCTCCGGTATTTGGTAAAGAATCTTCATTTTCTGGTTCTATTGGTTTAGGGAGAATTTCTTCTGTTGATTCTTTTCTAGTAATTATACCATAGCTTGACAACGTATCTGTTTTAAAATCAAATGACTTTCCATCATATTTAAATTCTATAAATTTAGTTTCTTTTTCATTATTATATGAAATAACTTTAGGATTTTTTTGCAAATAATCTTTAGTTGAATTAATTTTAACCTTTATCTCATTAATAGGGATATAAATTTCACCATTACGATATAATTCGAACTTGTATAATTCATGTATATCATATTCATTTATAATATCATCTTGAATGATATTAGGATCAATTTCTTCAACTTTAAGTATCACATCTTGCGGAAGATTACCTTCTATCTCTACTAATCCATCCTCTGAAATTATTATTCTAGAAATAGGAAGTAATGTTTGCACACTATTTCTTAAACTATCTAACATATTATCAACTTCAATTTGAGTTGATGCAGGATTATCTAATACTTCTTTTGCTTCTTCTAATTGTTTTTGTAGTTCTAAATAAGATTCCTCTACATAATCATCTGCATTTAAAGAAACTGCTTGTTCATATTCTTTTCTTAAAATTTCTTTATCTACAAGTGCTTCTCTTAATAATATTTCATCGACTCTATTAAGTTTATTTGTAATATCAGTTATAATGTTGACTTTTTCAAACTCATTTAGTTTTTCTTTTTCTGCTCTCTGATAATATTCTTTAAAAGTAGTTTCCCATTCATCATATATTTCAACTGGGAAATTTCCTTTTTCATAACCTCTCGTATATGTTTTAAGTACATCTAAAGCATTGCTAGATACTCTTTTAACTTGAGTATTAGGATTTTCATATACTTCTACTTCCCAAATAGAAAACCCATATTTTTTATCTTCTCTACCTTGTGTATGCATATCAATTTTTAAATATCTAGCAGGTTGATCTCCTAATTCTTTCAAAACATCTAAAGATCCATTTCCATCAGTAACATTTATAATATCTGTATATGTTTTTCCATCTATAGATCCTTGGATAGTATATCCACTTGCATATGCATTTTCCCAACTAATTCGTATTTCATCAATTAAATAGGTATCTCCTAAATCTATGACAACCCACTCTGGTTTTTCTACACCATTCTTATATTTAGAACCCCATCGTGTACTATCGTTACCATCAGTAAGATTTTTTGGTAATGTATCTTCTGAATAATAACTAGAAACTGTAACTTCTTTGTTCAATGCTAAATTTTCACTATATCCTGTAACATTATATAATTTTGCTATTTCATCTTTAGACATGGCATAGTTATAGATTTTAAAGTTTGCCAAAGATACGTTTATATCCTTAAATACTTCTTCACATGGCAAAACAAAAGTACTACTTTTTTGCTCTTTACCCTTTATTGGTTTTTCTATTAAAGCTCCATTTGAGACTAATACCCCATCAATATACAAATATAAATCGTTTTCATCACAAACTAAAGTTAAATTGATTAATTTATTTTTTGGTAAAGTATAATCAAATATAAATCGGCCATGTAATCTTTCATATCCAATTTTTCCTGTTCCGTCTATATTAGCGTAAAGTGTTCCATCTTTACCAGTAAATAAAATACTATTCTCATCATACTCATTTATCATCAAATCCATAGACATTGTATATGGATAACCAATACTTTGCATAGGCAACTTCATATAAGATGACTTTTCATCAAAATTAATAAAATCATCTTTTATGCTAGCATCATATATAATTGCGTCATTACCATTACCAGAAATATCAATTAATGTATCTTTCTTTGCACTTTCACTATCATATTCAACTATTGTTGTTCCTTTAGATGGCACATATCGTCCCGGATTTGCTAATGGTACTTTATCTGAATACAAATTAACCCTTTGCATGAATTGTTCCGAGGTTTGTCCTTCTGTTTTTTCTCCATACCATGTTTTCTCTGATGTAATTAATATAGCATCTTTAATCCTATCAAAAAGATCAAACTCTGAAAATCCAATATTAAATGAAGTATTATCATTCCAAATTGCAAATTCAGCGCCTTTCGTTTGAGGATGTGCTACTGGCATAATTGCACTACCATTTCCAACTTTTCTATTTGGCTCGAAATTATTAACATCAAATTTATCATACAATTCCTGTATATTTAACCTATCTGGATATCCTGCATTACCCGCGGGAACAATATATAACCATCCACCACATGTATTAATAATATCATAACCTGCCTTATACATTTCCTTTACATCAGACCAATACGGAGCCCAAATATTCATTGTGGCTTCATTTGATACAGGTGTAGTTCCTTCAAAACCATTTGATGCACTACCTCCACCTAATGAACCCCATAATCTTGAATTTTTGCCTTTATTATTAACATAGTTAATAAAATGATCTGTCCATTTTCTCATCTCTTCAGGATACTTTTGATCATACTCATCTGTTCCAATATGAAAATTATCGCTAATAATAGCAGGGTTTGGACCATCTAGGTACTCATCTATTAAATTTTCAACCACTTCATAAGAAAATGGATCTCTAATATCCAAAGCACCTTTTTTCAACATTTTTACACCTTCTATCGCTCTAAAACTTTCTGCATGATAAGGTGTATCAATTTCTGTTATTACATCTACCCCATATTTCAACATATCTTGTTGATATTTTCGATAATCATCTTTTGAATAATAACCATCTTTTGAAACGATTTCAGGATATACATCACTTTCTAAACGAAATGCTGTATAACCAGATGCTCCCCAATAATCATTTATATGTACCTGTATTTCGTTTAGTTTAAACCATGACATATACATAGTAATTTCTTTCAAATACTCTAACGGAATATAAACTCTTCCAACATCTATCATTCCAGATCGTACTTCATACTTTGGATAATCGCGTACCAATCCCTTAGGAGCAGTTATACGGTTGCTACTTTGATATAAAATTTGTGTAACAGTAATTCCACCATATAAAATTCCTTTTGTTGAAGGTGCAGAGATAGTTATAATATCATCTATATTTAGATAATACCCTTCATTACCTAATTCATTTGCATTATCCAATGTTAAAACAACATCTCCTTTTTTAGAAACCCCATTACCAATAGCAATATTGATTCCTAACATTTCTTTAAAATATGATTGAATAGTTGTAGCAGTTTCTGTAAGTGATTCGTCAGTTACAATAATTTTAGAATCATCCAGTAATGTGAAATTTCCCGTATATCCTTTCCATTCACGTATTCCTGGAATAACTTGTGGTCTCAAATTATCATTTTCCGACATTTTATATTTTCCTGGGATCACAATACTTACATCTTTAGAAGTGGTAGCAAAATCTGTACTATCTTTCTTATTTTGAATTTTGTATAATAAATTCACTTTCATATCCTGTAAAGGTTGAATAATTCTACCATCCATTGCTACTACTTGTTGATTATCACTACCAAATAAACTTACCTCATAAATATCCGAATCAATTTTAGGAAGTTCAATTTTTGACCCATCTGCACTTATTATAGGTGGTATACTCTCTAATTGTTGTGCCCACATTTCAGCTGTCATTGGAATTTCTTCTGTTTTTGAATAATCATATACTTCTATTTCATAAATTGAAAATCCATATTTTTTATCTTCTCTTCCTTGTTTAGTTAAATCTAATTTCACATATCTTGCTTTTTTTGATTCCAAATCTGCTTGAATATTTTCTCCAACTTTTCCATCTGTTACAGTTTTTATAACATCATAAGACTCATCATCTAATGAACTTGAAATAGTATATTCACTTGCATACGCTGCCTCAAAATTAATTCTTACTTCATCAATGCTATATACATCTCCTAAATCAATTTTTACCCATTCCGGCTTTTCAACACCATTTTCATATTTTGATACCCATCTACTATCTTTAGATACTATACCATCTCTTACTTTTGAGGCTGATTTATCATCATTCCATTCACTTGATGCCGTAGCAATCGCCTTTTCATTCATTGCAATATTAATTAATTTTTCATTTTCCACTTCATCGACGCCATCATTTGCAATAATAGTACTCTGAAATATAAAACTAAAAATCATATTAATTACTAGCGCAACTAAAATACCTCCAGATAATTTTTTCATCATTTGTTTTGTATAATTTTATGATTTCTCCATTCACTTAATTATACTTTTCCTCCTCCTAAATTATTTACAATGAAATATCTACTATATTATCTTCCAAATTCCCTAATATTCAATTTTTTAAGAGTTTAGTTTTCGATTGATAAAATATGGCAAAATAGTAAATCATCCCTCCCATTCTAAAAAATAAATTAGTCAAAATTACCATTTAAATAGAGATAAACATTGTAAAACTAAAATTATTGTACCATCTCTACCTTTATGATATATATATATATGGAATAAATCTATTACTAGAAGTTATAACGGAGGTTTTCTATGTATAACATTTTTGACTTAAATTTAAAGAAAATCCAATACTTTTTAAGCATAGTTGATGAAAGAAGTATTTCACGTGCTGCTAAAATCCTCTATATATCACAACCAGCTCTTAGCAAGAGTATAAAAGAATTAGAGAGTCAATTAAATTTAAAATTGTTCATTCGTAATAACAAAAAAATAGAGTTAACTCCTTCAGGACAATACCTATATAATCAATGGTCAGAAATTATAGAGAAAATGTGTACTACTATGGAAACAGTGCATAATATTGAAAAAAATAAATTTCAACAAATAAATTTGGGATGTGAATATCTATTATCCCTAGACTATAATGAATTATGGATGAATTTCCTAATTGATTTTAAAAAATTACATCCTAATATTTCTGTGAACCTAAGCACTATGAATACAAAGGAATTACGAGAAAAATTCATTTCTAACTCACTTGATATCATACTTTGTACAAAATTGGAGGCTAGTTCTTTAGAAAAATATAATATTCATACCTTTTGTCATCTTCCAATTTATGTATATGGTAGAAAAGATCATCCTGTTTTAAAAAATAAATATGATATTGAGTGGAAAGATTTAAAAAATTGTGATTTTTATTCTCTTTTCCCTGAAATGAATTCATGGTATGAACATCTTTTATCATATTATACACAATCAGCTGGATACTCTCCTAATATTTTAGGTTATACCGACTCCCAAATAAATCAAATATTAAAAATCAAAACTAGTGATTCTTTAATGGTATCTTTAGGATTAGATTTTTTAATAAAAGATAACCTATTATGTTCTAGAAAATTAAAAGGAAACATAGAATTAGTTTTAGTTTACCAAAATAATAAACCAATTATTAATGAATTTATAAAATTCCTGTCAAATCAAATTTTAAGAAGTAATAAATAAATATCATATTATACAAAATATTAATAAGCAATAAAATTAAAAAATCATGACTGCCATTTGAAAACTTTCCTAATATAAGAAAAGGTCCTGCTCTATGGCACGACCTCATTTAAAATCATTCAATTATAGCGATTATTTAAGGCTTTATCTTACCAAGGCGGCATAACCCATGGCAAGATATCAAGGACTTTTTCTATTACCTTTCCCTGTTTTTCACCCTTCATTTTTTCTTTTGCCACGTAGGCTATTTGTTCTTTACAAAAGCCTGCCTTCTTGAGATCTTCTGCTTCCTCTTTCGTAAGGTATTCCGCAATCAGTTTATCCAAATCCTCGCCTTCATCAAATAGCTTGTCATACGAAAACTCCTGTTTGTTTTCTGTCATGCTTTCACCTCCATTGAGAATTTCATATTCCATAGCTTACCTATCTCTAAGCACATCATACATGAAAAACCAATGAGATACAAGCAGAGGTTAAGAGGCTTGTTAAGTTTATTCTATTACTTAATCTTATATATTTATCATCTTCCATTTATTCTGATATTACCTCTATTGGTAATTTACCTTCTATTTCCGTTTCGATCAAAATTCTTTCTCAATGCTCTTTCAGTAGGTATGATGGCACCGACAAGTAAGATAAGCTGTGCGAAGCATAAAGCAGCACCGACAATTCCGATAGTATTCTCTGTTTTTCCTATAACCGCAAGCATAACCGATAACGAAATAGGCAATAGCAAAAGCCCTCCTACATACCATAGCTTTCCGCAATAGGTATGAGCAAATACCCAAGTATCTTTATTTTTCATCGACATTGCCGTACGATATCCGAATATTTCGTTTATATCTTTGGAGGTATGTTTAAAAAAGTATTTTCCAAAGCCAACCATAAGCAATGGCGTTAATAAATCTATACATAACATAAATATCCAAAACCACATCGTAATCTCTCCAAAAGCTCTATTTCTTATTACTTCCAACTTTTTATAAGCTTTTCCTACTTCCTTATGTAAAGCTTATAGCTTTGTGTAAACACCTTGCCCATCTAAATACAAAACACAGTCTGCCTCCAATCTATGCGCCAATACACGCTGAACATTCTTTTGATCACTGCGCTTATAAAAGGCAATCGCTTCTTCCATAGTCGTACCCTTTGCTTTACGTTCGATCAAGCGCTTTTCTAGCATTGCTTCATCTCCATAAAGAAAAATAGAATAATCGCAATACTGCTTTAAATCCCGCCATGGTGCTTCGTCCAGCAACAAGTAATTTCCCTCAAGCAAAACAATATCTTTATTCACCAACATAGCATCATTTTTCGGATTGTGTAAGGTGCGATCATATATCGGCCAAGCAAGATCCTTCGTTTTGCTGTCTATGATGTAGCTTTTTAATTTTGCATAATCAAAGCTTTCCGGACAACCCTTTACATCACGCAGCAAACCTCCTCTTACAAAATGAAAATCCAAATAGTCATTTGGATAGTGGAAGCCGTCCATACCGATCCCCTGCACATTATCATATCCCATATCTTTTGCTAATTTCTCCAAAAATGCCACCAAGGTGGACTTCCCGCAGGCAGGTGGTGCAGCAATAAACACTAGGATTCGCTTTTTCTTCTTTGCATATAAATTCTCCCAATGCTTAAGCAAAGGCTGAAAGATTTTTGTGATGTTTTCTTTCGTATAGCTTGCCTCTACCTCATACCCGTTGATAGTAAAAATATCCCTTACCCATTCCATAGTCAATCTCCTTATTTTTACGCAATTCACTAGAGCTTTTCTTTAATATAGATTATAATAATGCAGTGTATGAATGTAAAGGGAGGTTTTAAAATGCATGTAATGAAAAAATTTATCGGCTACTATAAGCCTTATAAAAAGATTTTCTTTATTGATATGTTTTGTGCGATGATGATCAGCTTGATCGACTTGGCATTTCCGCAAATTTTAAACTATTTAAATGATACCTTATATCTTGATACAAAAGAGGCAATTCTCAATAGCCTATTGTACTTGTTTATCGGACTGCTTATTATGTATATCGTACGTGCGGTTTGTCGTTTCTATGTGTCCGGTCAAGGACATATCATGGGGGCACGCATGGAGAGCGATATGCGTCAGGACTTGTTTGATCATTATGAAAAGCTGTCTTTTTCTTACTATGATAAAAATAATACCGGTGAAATGATGAGCCGTTTAGTTTCTGATTTATTTGATATTTCCGAATTTGCTCACCATGGACCGGAAAACCTGTTTATCAGTCTGTTGAAGATTATCGGTTCTTTTGTACTGTTATCCTTTATCCATATTCCACTTACCTTGATTTTATTAAGCGTAACACTTATCATGCTTGTCTTTTCTTACTATCAAAATAAACGTATGCAGGCTACTTTTACGGATAACCGCCGTAAGATTGCCGGTGTCAATGCCAGCTTACAGGATAGCTTAGCCGGTATTCGTGTTGTGAAAAGCTTTGCGAATGAGGATTTGGAAAGAGAGAAATTTTATCAATCCAACGATCGTTTTTTGAAATCCAAGGAAAACAATTATAACATCATGGGAATTTTCTATGGTGGAAATAATTTCTTTCAAGGCTTATTGTATTTGGTTATTTTGGTTGCCGGAGGATATTTTGTGGCAATGGGAACACTTGACCCTGTAAGTCTTGCGACTTATGCTTTATATATCAATATCTTTGTTGCGCCAATTGAAATTTTAGTAGAATTTACCGAAATGTTCCAAAAGGGATTCTCCGGCTTTAAACGATTCTTAGAGGTCATCGAAACCGAACCGGAAATCGTTGATCGTCCTGATGCTAAAGAGCTAAAAGATGTCAAAGGAGTTATTGATTACCAAGATGTTTCCTTCGCTTATACTGATGAAGAACCGGTATTGAACCATGTAAATATTCATATCGAAGCCGGAAAATCGGTTGCGTTGGTTGGACCAAGCGGTGGAGGAAAAACAACCCTTTGCAGCTTACTGCCTCGCTTCTATGATGTCGGCGATGGCAGTATTTCCATTGATGGCGAGGATATTCGTAACTTTACATTACATAGCTTACGCAGCAGTATCGGTATTGTTCAACAAGATGTCTATTTATTTGCCGGATCGATTCGTGATAATATTGCCTATGGTAAGCCAACTGCCTGTGATGAGGAAATTATCGAAGCAGCTAAGAAAGCAAATATCCATGACTTCATCGAGGCACTGCCTGATGGGTACGATACGTATGTCGGAGAGCGTGGTACACGTTTATCCGGTGGGCAGAAGCAGCGTGTATCCATTGCTCGTGTATTCTTAAAAGATCCGAAGATCTTAATTCTTGATGAAGCTACCAGTGCTTTGGATAATGAAAGTGAACGTCATATTCAAAAGAGCCTTGAGGAATTGGCAAAAAATCGTACTTCCATCACGATTGCCCATCGTTTATCTACGATTCGCAATGCCGATGAAATTATCGTTATCACAGAAAACGGTATGGAAGAGCGAGGAACACACAAGGAGCTATTAGCAAAGAATGGTGTCTATGCAAACTACTATCGTTTACAATTTGAAGGCTTAGATTATGATGAAGATACGATTGAAACGATCCACAGCAAAGCTTAGATAATTTCTATACATTGATTTTAAATGCATAGTAAAAAGGAATTGCTTGAAATAATAGCGATTCCTTTTTGTTATATAGCTGTTTTTACAAGTGTTGCTATTGATGATTGAAAATATGATACTTTAATAATAACTAGCTCTCTTTAGTTCTTTGATATGTTTTGAATTGACAAGGATCATTCTTTACGTTACAAAAAAAGCATACCTTAGTCGATATGCTTTTAATACTAATTAAACGTATTGATGATTGCTCTTGATAAGAGAGGAACAAACTGATTCTTACGTGATAGAATATCCGCTTGGAAGCTATGCTTTTCCCCTTCTTTATTAGGGAATGCCTCCGCAACTACATAATCCAATTTCCCTGCTGCATAAAATACACTGCCGTTTTCTAGGATACTTGTAAATGCCATGACCAAAAGATCCAAGCCTTTCCCCTTTACATACGACTTCATCTCTTTTTCCAATTCCGTCTCGATTTCCTTAGCATCTTCTACCTGATAGGCAATTACTTGCGCAATCATGACCTTTTTACCATCAATCTCAAACTTTTTAATATCCTGACGAATCAAGTCTTTAACCGCTCGATTGGAAATGTTTGATGTTAGCTTGAACATTTCCTTGGCAAAAGCATCAATATCCAAGTTTGCAATCTCAGCCAATACCTTTGCAATCCCTCGATCTTTTTCCGTTGTTGTTGGTGATTTGAATTTCAAAGTATCGGAAATAATCGCTCCCAGCAACAAGCCTGCCAAACGCTTTGGTATTTCCATTTGATTCTCAAAATAAATAGAGGCAATAATCGCTGCGGTACTACCGATGATTTCATTACGGAAAGCAATCGGTCTGCTTGTAACGATATCACTGATGCGATGATGATCGACAATCTCCAATAAATCTGCCTTTTCAATACTTTTAACAGATTGTGAAAACTCATTATGATCCACCAAAATCACTTTTTTATTATGCTGATTTAAAACATGGAAACGAGAAACATATCCGACAAAGCGGTTTTCATCATCAACAACCGGATAGCTACGATACCTTGACTTTAACATTTTCATTCCTACTTCTTCTACAAATTCGTTAATATTGAAGGAAATCAAATCGGTTTTCATGATTAAACGCACCGGTGGTGAGAAGTATAAGTAACGTGTGGTATTCATCGTACCATGTCCGCTCTTAATAATCGGACAATGCATCTGTTGTGCCAGCTCATAAACCTCCGGTTCAATCGTATCACACCATACGACCATCAAAATACCGGCATGCTTGCGAATTGCCGCTAGCTGTGCATCGGTGTCATTCCCTACAATGACCAAGCGATCCTTTAAATCATAATTTTTCAAACGTGATTCCGCAATCGCAATAACACTAACCTTTCCATTAAAATGTCGCTCGTCATCATCATACAGCACTTCACCGCTGATGGTTTTTGCGATATAGTGCGTTGGTGTCTCCTTCAACAAAGAAATAGAAACTGCTGTATCACTCAAACCAATCTCTGCCAAATCGGATTTCGTAACCATACCCATCAGCTTATTCTTGGAATTTACGATTGCCAATGACTGTTTGTTTTGTGTTTTCATAATTTCAAGTGCTTCTTGAATCGTGGTTGTTGATGTTATTGTAATCGGCGGATCGAGTGCAATCTCTGCCAAGGTAGAGCGTGCATCTTCAAACAGCATCGGTTCATCAAAGCCGAAACGCTCCAACAAATACTTTGTTTCCGGATTTAATGCTCCTAAACGACAAGCTACGGCATCAAAGCCCTTGCGTTTTTTTAGTTCTGTATAAGCAATCGCAGAAACAATCGAATCACTGTCGGGGTGGCGATGTCCGGTAATGTAGATTTTTTCACTGTTTTTCATCTTCTTCATATCCTCATTATTTTGCAGGCCTGCTAGATCAAGCATATAGAATCCCCCTTTTTTATCTAATTAAATTATAAAACAACTTGTTAAAAA
>UMIG01040644.1_pt1 | contig 11807 bp, 9 predicted proteins | sample 1965761 | NCBI WGS metagenome assembly UMIG01 (sample SAMEA4836122, study PRJEB28245) | human gut metagenome | biome: gut microbiome; material: fecal sample | place: Denmark | collected 2008 | reverse complement strand
TATTGTATCACCTTTTTCCGGAAAAGTCATTGGGATTTCTGTAATAAAGAAAATCCTTATGTAATCTTTATACTCCTTTACAGTACCTTCGTTGTCCATTTACTCATATCCCACACCTCATTTACCACATCCTGATAAAATTCCGGCTCATGGCAGATCAGCAAAAGGCTTCCTCTGTACTCTCTCAGGGCTTTTTTCAGCTCGTCCTTGGCATCCACATCCAGATGATTGGTAGGCTCGTCCAGAACAAGAATATTGGTATCACGGTTCACCAGCTTACACAGACGTACCTTTGCCTGCTCGCCGCCGCTTAAAACACGCACCTGACTTTCAATATGCTTTGTAGTAAGGCCGCATTTGGCAAGCGCCGAGCGGATTTCATATTGAGTATAAGAAGGGAATTCCTGCCACAGTTCCTCAATGCAGGTATTTTTATTGTCTCCCTTTACCTCCTGCTCAAAGTAGCCGATCTCCAGATTTTCTCCCCGTTCACAGGAACCGGAAATAGCCGGGATCAGACCCAGCATACTTTTCAGAAGAGTGGTTTTTCCAATACCGTTTGTTCCAACCAGAGCAATCTTCTGACCTCTCTCCATAAAGAAATTCAACGGTTTTGACAGAGGTTCATCATATCCGATAACCAGATTGTGTGTCTCAAACAGCATTTTTCCGGGAGTCCGTCCATAACGGAAGTTAAATTCCGGCTTCGGTTTTTCCGCTGCCAGCTCGATCACATCCATTTTGTCCAGCTTTTTCTGACGGGACATAGCCATGTTTCTGGTGGATACACGGGCCTTGTTCCTTGCAACAAAATCCTTCAGTTCACTGATCTCCTGCTGCTGACGGCGATAAGCTGCCTCCAGCTGGGCTTTTTTCACCGCATAGACCTCCTGAAAATGATCGTAATCGCCCACATAACGGTTCAGCTCCTGATTTTCCATATGATAAATAAGATTCACCACTTCATTTAAAAAGGGAATATCATGGGAAATCAGAATAAACGCATTCTCATAATCCAGAAGATATCGTTTCAGCCATGCAATATGCTCTTCATCCAGATAGTTGGTAGGCTCGTCCAGAAGAAGGATATCCGGTTTTTCCAGAAGAAGCTTAGCCAGAAGAATCTTCGTTCTCTGTCCGCCGCTTAGATCAGTTACATCACGCTCCAGCCCCAGATCCAGAAGTCCCAGCGCTCTTGCAACCTCTTCCACCTTGGCGTCGATCACATAAAAGTCATGAAGAGTCAGTTCATCCTGAATGGTTCCCAGCTCCTCCATCAGTGCATCCATTTCCTCCGGATCCGCACTTCCCAGCATGTCGCAGATTTCGTTCATGCGCTGCTCCTTCTGAAGAAGAGGATCAAACGCTGATTTCAGCACGTCACGGATGGTCATTCCTTTTTCCAGGACCGCATGCTGATCCAGATAACCTGCATGGACATTTTTCGCCCATTCCACCCTGCCCTCATCCGGCATCAGCTTTCCTGTCACAATATTCATAAAAGTGGACTTTCCTTCTCCGTTGGCTCCGATCAGTCCAATATGTTCTCCCTTCAGCAGACGGAAGGACACATCAGTAAAAATAGCACGATCGCCAAATCCATGTGACAGATGTTCTACGTTCAAAATACTCATAAAATACCCCCTGATGATTTCTGTTATGTTCTATACAGGATTCCTGTCCTGTACTGTATCAGCATCTTTCTCCGTTTTTACAGAGTTTCGTCTGCTATTATATTATTTCTCATAACAAAAATCAATCAGAGGGTTGTTATAAAATATGAAATTTTGCCGTTACTGTTCACATGGCTCTATCCCGCGAGGTGTTTTGGCATGTATATGCCAAAATCCCGAGACATACAAGCCAAAATTCCATTGCCGCAGGCAATCTGAAATGAATTTTGGCTCGTTTCTGTGAACGGAGTGAACAGTAACATTTTGCCTAATCTGCAGCTATCACACCCAGACCGCTGCCAAGCCTGCCACCCTGCATCAGATATTTCCGTGCATTTCTCTGAAGGCTGGTATTTTCCGGATATTTTTTCGGATCCTCCATCAGGCAGTCAAAAATCCTTTCTTCCCCTTCCCGGAACTGAAAATCCACCGACTGGATCTCAAACATCTGCTGAAAGCGGAGAATATTGGAGTTTTCATCTAAAAGCTCCTTTAATCCGGGAAAAAGCAGCCAGGAATGGCATACATACGGAAGCTCTCCGCCCCAGAATTTCCGTCCCATATCCAGAGAGTTTTTGCAGGCCTCCGGATCCAGCGGCTGTCCCTCCGGAATGTGGATACTAATCACCAGATCGCCCACTTTTGTTTTTCTGCCTTTATATTCAAATTCCCACAGGGACTCTGTTTTTTCAAACTGCAGCCTTCCCAGACGAAAAAGCGTCATTTCCACATGACGCCACAGCCATCCATATTCCTGAAGCCCATATTCTCCGTATCTTCGGAAACAGACCTTGCACCAGACGGCAATATCGGAGAAGGTGTCAAAAAACACCCTGTCTCCGATTCCTGCTTTCTGGTATTTCTCATATGTTTCACATGCCAGTCTGCAGTAATAATACAGAAATCTCTGTCTGTATCCGGTAAGAGATGCGATCTCCCGGAACATTTCCTCTCTGTCGGTAAAAAACAGTTTACGGACATACTGATAACAGACTTCAGAGATCTCCTCATTCATTTTTTCCACAATACACACTGCGCCGGAAGGCAGACCGATCTCTGTGCAAAACCTTCTCAGATCCATATTAACACCCTTCTGCCTCTTTCCGGAATTCCCTGAGATCTACGGTCTCTCCTGTCACTCTGGATCTTTCTGCCGCAAGAGCGATCAGATGGCTTTCCACAGACACGGAAGCTCCGGAGCGTACCTGGGTGCTGTCCTCTCTCAGATACCTTACAAAATCCTTCATCATATTTGTATCGCTTCCGCTGTGCCCTGTAGGTGGTGTATAAAGCCGGATGATTTCCTTTTCCCCTGTGGCAAAATCAGAAAGCTCTATCTCGCCAAGCTCCATATTTCCCCTGAGTTCTCCTTTGGTTCCCATAATATGGATCCTTCTGGCACAGTTTTCCGTAAAGGCGCTCATAGTCATATTGACCGTTACATGGTTTTCAAATTCCAGATTCACAACCTGATGATCCACCACATTATTGTCACAATGGAACACACAGCGTCCATAAGGACCTGTCCTTAACGCCTCAAGAACTGCTTTTCTGTCGGTATCCGCAGATACCGCATGGATGAATCCGTCCGCTTCTGCCTTTGGATGCTCAAAATAAAATTTCGGCGCATAAAAAGCACACTGATCCCTGTGAGGACATCCATCCAAACAATAAGCAGGCGCTCCTTCCGGTGCATTTTCTTCTTTGAAATATGTCAGATCTCCAAAAGAGCTGACCTTCGTACAGGAGCTTCCTGCCAGCCACAGAAGAATATCCATATCATGGCAGCATTTCTGCAGGATCATAGGACTTGTTTCATCACTGCGTCTCCAGTTTCCCCGCACAAAGCTGTGGGCATGGTGCCAGTAGCCAACCTCTTCGATATGCTGAATACTGATCAGTCTTCCAAGGCGGTCTTCCTCAATAAGATTTTTGATTCTGGAGAAAAAGGAAGAATACCGCAGAACATGACAGATCATCAGGATCCTTCCATATTTTTCTGCCATATTTCCCATCGTGACAATTTCCGAAGCATCCGGAGACATAGGTTTTTCACAGAGTACATGATATCCTTTTTCCAGAGCCTTTGTTACCGGTTCAAAATGCATGGTATCCTGTGTACAGACAAGGGCACAGTCTGCCATTTTTTCCTCTTCCAACAGTTCCCTATAATCCTGATAGCAGCGTTCCTCCGGTATCCCGTGAATCTCTGCGATCAGATTTCTTCTTTCTTCATCCGGTTCTGCTACTGCAACGATCTTCAGATCTTCCGGATGACTCTGAGCATAGGCGGCATACACCCAGCCACCCCGCAGACCTGCTCCGATCAAAACTGCCGTTATTACTTTCATGTTTTTTCCTCCTTTTTAACCTTTTACCGCACCACCGGAAAGAGCTTCCACAAAGAATTTACTGAACACACAGTACAGAATCACAGGCGGCAGGATAATAATCACCATCGCCGAAAACAGACCGTTGTAATTGGTACGGAAGGATGTGGTAAACGTGGACAAAAGCGCCGGAACCGTCAGCTTTTCTCTGTCAACGATCACCAGAGAAGCCCAGTAATACTCATTCCAGTTATTCAGAAACGCCAGAACTCCCGCAGTCATGATTCCGGGTCTTGCAATAGGAAAGATCACCTTCCACCAGGTCATGGCATAGCCGCAGCCGTCGATCCTAGCTGCCTCCTCAAGCTCATGGGGTATGTTTGCATAATAATTTTTGATGACAAAAAAGCTGACTGCCAGCCCGCTGCATGCATAAATAAAGATCAGAGCTCCTCTGGTATTATAAATATGCATTTTATTTACCAGATTATAAACCGGATAGGTAAGGGCTGTAGCAGGAATGAACATGGTGGAATACAGCATCAGGTTTACCAGCTTTTTCCCTTTAAATTCCATTCTTGCCACTACATAGGCGGACATGGAGATCATCAGGATACTGATGACTACAGACACACCGGCAATAATCATACTGTTTCCGAAATATCTCATAACATGGAGATCACGGAAGGTCGAAATATATCCGTCCAGACAGATGGAATCCGGAAGCTGGAACCCGGGTCTTGCCAGAGGATCTTTTTTCAGACTGGAGATGAACAGCCAGACCAGAGGCAGCAGAGCCACCAGAACTGCCCATGCAAGACAGATATAGGTAAAGATCTTTGTTCCCCGGGACATTGTACGTACCTGGGGATTGGATTTCATTTTTCTGTTCATGACTGACCTCCGTTTCTTCGGATTCTTTTTCCTTTAAAAAGCTGACTGTACAGAAGATTTACAAATACAATGATCAGCATACCTGCAAGGATCTGAATCACTGCTACCGCATTTGCACGGCCAAATTGTGTTCTTGTACTTGTGATTGCAAGCTCACGGATCACATAACTGATACTGTAGGTTCCTGCTGCTCCCTTTGTCAGGAAATAAACCTCATTATAAAGCAGGAAGCCCGCTGTTGCCGAAAGGATAGATACCGTACGAAGCGTATCCTTGATCATAGGGATGGTGATATACCAGTCCTGCTTCAGACCGCTGGCGCCGTCCAGCATAGCTGCCTCTCTTACATCTTCCGGTACTGCCATAATATTTCCCAGGATCATCAGTGTAGTGGTTCCTGTAAAAAAGATATAGGCACAGGTCATGGCGATAAATGCCGGTCCCTTCAGAAGAAGAATGTTTTCGGAAAAATCCGGTTTAAATAAACGAATCACCGGATTCACTACTCCGTATAACGGACTGTACAGCTGCAGAAAGATCATACCCATGGCTGCAGATGAAATCATGCTGGGGATGATATATACATTTCTTGCAAATTTTACCCCCTTTACTTTACGGGAAAATGCCAGAGCGATCAAAGCAGAAACAGGTATCTGCACAAACACTCCCAGAAGCGCCCATATAGTAGAATTCCGAAGAGCTTCCCAGAAATACGGATACAGCTCAAAAATATATTTGTAGTTATTCCACATGTCCGCAAATCCAAAAAACTCCGGGCTGGTAATATTGGTATAATCCCATTTGCAGAAAGAGGTCACAAAGACTGTTACAATAGGATAAAGATAAAATAATACAAATGCAATTACTGTGGGAGCAAGAAAGGCCAGGATAAAGCCTTTTCTCTTCCAGCTCATATTCCTTGTTTTCATAATCGGTTTCCTCCACTTTTTATGATGATAAAAAGGAGACGGCCGAAGCCGCCTCCTACTACCGTCTTTATGCAACAAGGGCTGTCAGCTCCTGCTTTAACTGCTCAAAACGTGCGTCAATATCGGTCCCTTCAACTGCTGATTCCATCAGTGCATTGATGATAGCGCTTCCCACATCAGAGCCCCATACATAGTTCAGATCTGTTACTACAGTTTCTGCAGAATTTACCTGCGTACATGCTTCTGCAAGTTTCTGAGTGATCGGATCACCGCTTTCTTCTGCAAGTGCCTTCAGGTCAAGTGTGGTATTGCATGGATTTGCCTGTACACCGGTAAAGATCTTTGCCTGTACCTCAGGACTTACCATATATGCCAGGAATTCCAGTGCCAGTTCTGTTTCTGCTTCGCTTAAATTAGCAGAAATGGAATGACCGGATCCGGCTGTTACAACGGAAACATTGCCCGGGAAGATCTGAGATTCAATCTTATCTGCAAGACCGGCATCAATTCCGCTTGCATTCCATACACCATTAAAGAGAACTGCTGCTTTTCCGTTTTTATTAAAGTCATCCATAAGATTTCCAACGTCCTCTGTAGTATGATCGGATCCGTTTGCCTGGTCAAGTTTCGCTGCTGTCTTGAAAGCTTCTGCAAACGCTTCAGACTCAATGCCTTCCGGTGTCAGTTCGCCTTCCAGAAGCACTCTTCCCTCTTCTGTAGATGCAAGAACTGCATTAATGATATAACGGGAGCCCTGTCCTGCGGCATATCCATAGATATCTCCGCCCAGCTCATGAACCTTATCCATGGCTGCTCCAAAGCTTTCCCAGTCCTTAAAAGCCTCTTCTGCGGTAATTCCCGCCTGCTCAAATACCTCTGTGTTATACCAGAGTCCGCGGCTTTCCAGCTGGTCATGAACGGTATAAATATGACCGTCCACATCATTCTGTGTATAGTTCAGACCTACTGCATCCTGAAGATTGTTTTCATCAATATATGGTTTCAGGTCAAGAACAAGCCCCTGTCTGATGGCTGCCAGTGAAAGAGGAAGTCCGCAGTCTACCATATCCGGGAAGTTTCCGCCTGCTACCTCAGCACTGACGATCTCATCTCTGTTCTCTACAGCGATCGGCTCAAACTTTACTTCTCCGTCTGCATGAGTTTTTGCAAACTCGTCATAAATATCTCTCATTACCTTTGCTGCCGGCCACTCGCTCTCATCATGGTAGTATCCGTGATAAAACTCCAGAGTGTCTTCTTCTCCCGCAAATGCAGTCACAGTAGATCCCATAACCGCTGCCATTGTCATTGCTCCTGCAAGAAGAATACTGATGGTTCTTTTTTTCATTTCTTTTCCCTCCATAATATGAAATAGTTTTCGTTTTCCGTCTTGTGCATTTCTGCTTAACTTGTATTTATTTTATTTCATTTTATGGTTGTTTTGAATGAAAGATATTGACTGCAATCCGGTATTATTTTTACTTTTTTACAAAAACATGGATTATTTTTACTTCAGAGAGAGAATAAACTCCTCATCGGAGATCTCTCCTTTCAGAACATCATCGATTCCCGCCATAAAACTGTCCCTGGCTCCGGTGTTCCACAGATTATCCGGTACCTGTATTTTTGTATCGGCTGCCTTTACCGTATCTGCCGCCTGTACAAAACGTTCCATACCATTCTGATACTTCCGGATGTCCACATGCGGATTGGCAGGAACCTGCTCTGTTTCTTTCAGGATCCGTTCCTGAACCGGAGCACTGAGCATATATTTCACAAACTGCACACTGGCCTCCTGCTTTTTTTCATCTCCTGTTTTTCCCAGAATATACCCAAGACAGGCAGATTCGCAGGATATCTGTTCTCCCTTTTCGCCCGGCAGAAGGGCATAGGCCGCATCTATCTGGTCCGAGATCATAGGAGCGCCCCAGATCCCGTTAATATACATGGCAGTTTTTCCATCGTTAAACGCATCGGTTTCATCCCGGTAGCTGTAATTTCCGTCTGCTCTGGAATACCGGTAAATCTTTCTGAGCATATCAAGAGCTTCCTTCGCAGAGCTTTCTTCCAGATAAAGTCTCTGATTTCGGATAGCATTACCGCTTACAGAATCCTGAACAGCAAGCAGATGATCCATAAAGTAAAGATATGCCTCCTGGGACATCTGAAGACATTCCACCCCGTTTTGCTCTTCTTCTGCCCAGCCTTCAATCTGTTCACAGACCTCCAGAAACTCATCCCAGGTCTCCGGAAGCTTTTTTATTCCAGCTTCCTCAAAGATCTCTCGGTCATACCAGTAGCCTCCGCTTAAAAGAAGCACATCCGATATGGTAAAAAGCTGTTCTTCTCCCGTAGTCCAGAAATCAATATTTACAGGAGCAAGATTCCCTGCAAATTCCCGATCTTCTCTGATATATGGCATCAGATCGAGGGCAAGATCATTTTCCGTCATAAACTGATATACCGTATCTTTACCGGATCCTCCCAGAAATACCAGATCCGGGATTTCTCCTACCACAAGCATATCCTCAACCTTACGGACCATTTCGCTTCCGGAGGGCATGGAAAGCTGGTTCAGCTTTACATCAGGATTTTCCTTTTCAAAATCCTGATAAATATCCCGCATGACCACATGATCCTCTTCGGTAGTCCCCCATCCGTGGATCAGAGTGATCTCTACCGGTTCCGGCGCTTTTTCTCCACATCCTGCCAGAAAAACGACAGAAAGAAACGCCAGCCCTGAAATTCTCAGAAGCTTTTTCTTACTCTTCATTTACGCCCCTCTTCCCACTTTGATACTCCTTGGGGGAAACCCCCGTGTATCTTTTAAAGATCCTGGAAAAATATCCGGTATCATCAAACCCTACCGACTGAGAGATTTCATAAATCTTTCTGTCCGTAGTTTCCATATATACCTTGGCTTTTTCGATTCTTTTTTTCAGGATCACATCAAAAAGATTCTGCCCGCTTTCTTTTTTATAAAGCCTGCTTAAATAACTGCTGTTTGCATGAAGCTCTTCTGCCATATCGTTAAGGGTGATCTTTTTGCTGTAATTCTTTTCAATGTATTCCTGAACCTGGTCATAAAGACTTTCTGCCACTTTTTTCTCCGGCAGTTTTACCAGTTGCTCCTCCAGTTCTTTTTTCTGTTTCTGCAGCTTCCGGGTTACCTTTTCCACTGCAGGAGGAAGCTCTTCCAGAACGGAAAGCTTCAGTACATAATCCGCTACATCATACCGGATGGCTGTTCTTGCATATTCAAAATCTGTATAGGCGCTCAGGATAATTGTCTGGGTTTCCGGGTACTTTTCATAAAGCTGTCTGCATACCTCCAGCCCGTCGATCTCCGGCATACGGATGTCCGTGATCACAATATCCGGGTGTTCTTCTTCCACACACTGAAGAAGCTCTCTGCCGTTGTTTACCACACGGATCAGTTCACAGCCCATTTTTTCCCAGTTCATCAGTTTTTTCAGAGCGGTTCTGAGATAGGCCTCATCATCAGCTGCTGCTACTTTCCACATATACGCTTCCCCTTTCTGCAGGCAGAATGATCTCTGCCCTTGTTCCTACATTCTTTTCTCCTGTGATATTCATACAGTATCTGTCATGATAAAGGATCTCAAGGAGTCGTTTCATATTGGCAAGACCTGTATGGGTATGCTCCGTTTCTTCTTCCAGATCGATTTCCAGGTCTTCTGCCCGTTCTTCATATCCTACTCCATTGTCTTCCACTACAATATGGAGCATGTCATCCTGCTCAAAAAGACGGATCCGGACCATACCCCCGCCACTTTTTGGCTCGATCCCGTGGGACACTGCATTTTCCACCAGGTTTTCAATAAGAAGCCTTGGAATCCTGAAGTTTTTCACATCCTCGCTTCCATATTCGATCTCATAGGAAAGCTGGTCTTCAAACCGGCTTTTCTGAAGATAAAGATAAAAATCCACCAGTTCCATTTCCTGAGATACCGGAATACGGATTTCCTTTTCCCGGAATATTTTGCCCCGCATCAGTCCGGAAAATGCCTGAAGTCCCCTGTACAGCTCCTCATCTCCGGCAAGTCTGGCACGGATGCTGAACATGGCAAGGATATTAAACTGGAAATGAGGATTGATCTGTGCCTGCAGATACTTGGTCTGCGACCGGGCTGCAAGAAGCTGTTTCTCATAGACCTGCTCGATGAGATACTGGATCCTTTCTGCCATTTCATTAAAGATCACACTGATCTCATGGATCTCGGAAATAGAAGAATCCTCCATACGAACATCCAGATCCTTTTTTCCAAATGCCTCCAGATTATCTGCCAGCGTCTTTAATGGTCTGGTAAACCGAAAACTGATTCCCAGCATCATGGCTCCAATAAATATAAGAGCCAGAAAGACCACTGCAAAAAAAGTAACCATAGTAGGTTTCAGGATCACATAAATATTATCCATTCCCACAGATACCGCCGCGCAGGTACCAAACCCTGTTCCCATAGACGCATAAAGAGTCCTGATTCCTGCGATCCTTTTTTCTCCCACGGCATTCAGTTCCAGATGGTTCAGCTCTCCGGCTGTCTGCTCCGCCCCTGCGGAGATCAGGATATTTTTTTGCTGGTCGCTGACAATCCAGTTTCCATGACTGTATGTTTCGATCTGGGCAAAAATATCCCGCATCCCCTCTTTTGCGATTCCAAGGACACAAATCCCCAGCTCTTCCATGCCGTCTCCATAAACACGAAAACAGAGGTTGATCTCATCAGCCCCTGACGTCATCTGATATCTTTCTTCTGTTTGGCGGAAATCGCGCATCATTTCCAGATAACCAATCTCCTTGTTTCGTCCTGCCGAAACAGTCATTGGATAGTAATGCTCCCTGACATACTCATCCTTTTTATTAAACAGACACACACTGGTCACAAAAGGACTCTGTCCTTCTGTCATATTCCGATTGGAAAATAATTCCATACTGTAGGAAAGCTGTTTTTCCATTTCTGCCCGGTCTGTCCAGTCTGCGTCAAAAAAATCCTGCAGTGTGGAATTGTGGCGGATCATCACTGCCCCGTCCTGAATAAACTGCATTTTTGACTGATAGTTCTGAAGGGTATTCTGGAGGATATTTTCCATATCCTCCCTGATATTCCCCAGAAAAAACACAAAAAACATCACGATCATCACTGTTCCAAAAAGAACCAGCGCGCCAAAAGATGTTGCCATCGTCAGCAGTGTGATCTCTCTTTTTAATGTCCGTTTCTTTTTTCTGCCGCTCATGCTCTCTCCTGTCTGTTTTCTGCCGGTCTTCCGGTCAGCTGTATTTTTCCAGACTTTCCAGAAGCTGTGCATAAACCCGGTCAAGTTTCTCCGGATCCCTGCTGTATGTATGATTATTCGTAAACATCTGATCCAGCAGCCGGTCATGAAGCTGCGGATCTTTTTTCAGGAGCAGTCCCCAAAGTGCCGCATCCTCTGCTCCTCTTCGCTGTGCTTCCAGACGCATACTGATCTCCGGTCCCTCTTTTCCCGGATACACCAGAAAAGAATCACCACAGGGAAAGGCAGTTCCTATTCCTGTATCATTCGGACAGCTGGTTCCTTTGAATGGATCCATTCCTCCCGGAAACTGGTTAAATCCCCAGTGGAGGAATCCGGAAATCCTGTTTCTGGCACAGCCCCAGAACAGAAGCCTTCCACGTATCAGATGAAAATCCAGAAAACGATTAAGCCATTCTCCCTCCGGCCCGCAGCAGACATAAGTCCACACAGTTTCACCCAGACGGATAAGCTGATCAAACTCAGCCTTCTTTTTTTCATATCCGGCTGTTCCCGGAACCCAGATATCCACTCCTCCATAAAACTCCGCAGTATCAACCGCTTCTATGATCTGTACACCAGGAAGATATTTCCGAAGGATACCTGCAGCCAGATAATACTGCCGGCGCCTTGCCTCCAGAGCCTCCCGATCCTTTACATGGATATCCGGCTCATCATGGATATGG
>UMIG01011146.1_pt1 | contig 11998 bp, 13 predicted proteins | sample 1965761 | NCBI WGS metagenome assembly UMIG01 (sample SAMEA4836122, study PRJEB28245) | human gut metagenome | biome: gut microbiome; material: fecal sample | place: Denmark | collected 2008 | reverse complement strand
AAACCGTTAAGGGAAAAGGTGTATCTTTCATGGAAAATCAAGCCGGTTGGCATGGTGTTGCACCTAGTGCGGAGCAATGTGCGCAAGCACTTGCGGAATTAGAAGGAGGGTGCAAATAATGGCAAAGATGGCAACAAGAGAAGCGTATGGAAAAACGCTGGCAAAGCTTGCAGCAGAAAATAAAAAAATTATTGTTTTAGATGCGGACTTGTCCGGCTCTACAAAAACTGCGGAAGTAAAAAAAGTTTGTCCTAATCAGCACTTTAATATGGGAATTGCCGAAGGCAATATGATGAGTGTGGCAGCAGGGCTTGCGACAAGCGGAAATATTGTGTTTGCCAGCAGCTTTGCGATTTTTGCGAGTGGACGTGCCTATGAACAAATCCGTAATTCCATCGGATATCCGCATTTGAATGTTAAGGTTTGCGCAACACATGCCGGTTTAACGGTTGGTGAAGATGGTGCCAGTCATCAAAGTGTTGAAGATCTGTCATTGATGCGCAGTATTCCGGGAATGGTTGTTGTTTCTCCGGCAGATGGTGCTTCAACAGCTGAAGCCATTAAGGCAGTTGCGGATTATGATGGTCCTTGCTATGTTCGTCTTGGGCGTATGGCAGTAGAAGATGTTTACGAGGAAGGCAATGTTCCATTTACTCTTGGCAAAGGAAATGTATTGCGTGAAGGAAAAGGTGTAGCTATTATTGCCAATGGAATTATGGTTGAGGCTGCTTTGAAAGCGTATGAGGTATTAAAGGCGAAAGGCTTTGAACCGACAGTTGTCGATATGCATACTATCAAACCAATTGATGCCGATTTATTAGTGAAACTAGCAGAAACACATGATTTGTTTGTTACATGTGAAGAACATAGTGTGATTGGTGGCTTAGGTTCTGCAGTTGCGGAAGTATTAAGTCAGAAAACACCTAGAAAGTTAGCAATGGTCGGCATTCAAGATACCTTCGGTGAAAGTGGAACACCAGCAGCATTGTTGGAAAAATATGGCTTAACTGCAGAAAATATTGTAAAAGCAGTGGAAGAAAACGTATAAAATATATTTACCAAGCGTCTGCAATATATTCATATTAGAAAAAAGGAGTGAAATTTTATTTAATCACTCCTTTTAGTTTATAAGTGGATATTTATTTCTATAAGTCTTTATTATAAATAGATTGAACAAGGGTGTAATGATCAGTTCGATAATATTCGATTCCACAGTTGAAAGGGATACCGTTTTTCATATACGCAATAAGAGACATTCGGATAAGAGGGTATCCTTTTTTTATATGCAGTTTTTTTGCAATTTCAGAATTACAACTAACCGCTTCTAATTTTTGATCTACAAAGGCAAATAAAATCCCTTTTTTTTCTAAATATTCATACATAGATTGATGCACAATATCAATTGTTAAATCAGGACAGTGTGTATAAAGAAAATATTCTTCGACATATATGTTAGGTATACCATCAGCACATCGTACACGGGTAATTTCCCAGACTTTTTCATGAAGTGGTATATTTAAGTTTTTTGCTATTTTTTCATTTGCTTCTATAAGGTTTAGAGTAACGTCAGTAGTAGATGGAACCATTCCGCGTTTTTTTGCCTCTTGTGTAAAGCCTCCGGCTCCACATCGAAATTCTGAATATTTTGGCTGTTTAGAAACAAAAGTTCCTCGTCCTTTTTCTTTATATACAATGCCATCACTAACCAAACTGTCCAAAGCTTTTCTAACTGTCATCCGAGATACATTTAGAATTTCACACAATTTATTTTCTGATTCAATAATTTGTCCAGCAGTATATACGCGTTGTTGGATGCGATCTAAAATATATGAACGAACAATATCGTTTTTATTACTTATGTTTTTTTTCATAATACACCTCAATTTAAGTATATCATCTTTACTTGTATATGCAAGTTTATAATAAAAAATAAATTTATATAGACAACATGTATATACATGTGATAAAATGTGAGTGTAAGGTACCTTAAGAGGAGGCGATAGTGTGAAAGACATTCTTAATTTAATTAAACATCGGTTGGTTGTATCATGCCAAGGGTATGATGAAAAAACATTCCATACAGCAGAGGATATGTTGATGATGGCAAATGCTGCAGTGTTAGGCGGATGTGCGGGGGTTCGATTAAATTCACCGGAATATGTTGCATTGATACGCAAACACTTCCCAAATCTTCCGATTATTGGAATTTGGAAAAGAGAAAGTGAAGGAAGTAATGTGTATATTACACCAGATGTTGAATCTATTTTTACATTGAGAGATGCAGGTGCAGATATTATTGCATTGGATGCTACAAATCAAAAAAATCACTTGGGTGAATACGGATGGGAAACTATTAAAAAGGCGAAAGAGATAGATCCTTCCATAGTGTTGATGGCAGATATTTCAACTTTTGAAGAAGCGAAGAAAGCTGCTGATGCAGGAGTTGATATTGTGTCAACAACAATGAGTGGATATACTCCATACACAGAAGAAGATAAGACGGAAGGTCCGGATTATGCTTTAATAAAGAATTGTAAAGAAAAGTTATCGGTATTTGTAATCTGTGAAGGTAGAATTTGGAGTAGAGAAGATGCAGTAAAATGCTACGATTGTGGCGCTGATGCAATTGTTGTTGGGACAGCAATAACAAATCCTAAATTGATAACAAAAAGATATGTGGATTATTTGAAGGAGAAAAATATATGGGAATAATTGTTTGCAGGGTAGATGATCGTTTGATTCATGGTCAAGTAGCTACCAGTTGGATACGTGGTAATAATATTGAAGTAGTAGTGGTGGTAGATGATAGAATTGCGAAAGATGCTACTCAGTTATCTATCTTAAAGGTGGCTGCACCTGCTGAGGTTAAGGTGTATGCACAATCTGTAGAGAAATTCACAGAAAAATATAAAATGGGGATTTTAGATAAATATCGTACAATGCTTGTTTTTGAAAATGTATATGCTCCACTTGCTTTAGTTGAAAATGGTATTCCGATAAAAACATTGAATTTGGGAGGAATGCGCTTTAAAGATGGAAGAAAGCAAATCACAAAGGCTCTATCTGTTAGTGAGGAGGAAGAACGAGCAATTCATAAACTTCATGAATTAGGTGTAGATCTAGAACATAGGCAAGTGATGGCTGATAATAAAGTTGATGTCATGACGCTTTTATAGGCGAGGGAGGTAAAGTATGTTTACACAAGCTATATTGTTAAGTATTTTGGCAAGTCTATTGTCAATAGAGTGGATGAACGGACATTTTGGATTGTCTAGACCATTGATAACAGGTATGTTAACAGGTTTGGTGCTAGGTGATATCACACAAGGAATTACAGTCGGAGCAACCTTGCAGCTAATTTTTATGGGAATAAATGGTGTTGGTGCAGCGGTTCCTCCAGATCAGACAATTGGTACATTAATTGCAACTGCTTTTGCAATTTTGAGCGGTGAGGGTGCAGAAATTGCATTAACACTTGCAATTCCGGTCGCAGTAGCTGCACAGGCCTTAGATATTTTTGGACGAACATTCTGTACGGTATTTATTCACATGGCAGATAAATTTGCTGAAAAAGGAGAATATCGTAAATTAGAGATGATTCATTATGCAGGAATACTTGTTCAGTTTGTCCGTGTATCTATCATTGTATTCCCGGCTATCTATTTTGGTGTTGATGCTGTTGAAAGTTTTATCGCAATGGTTCCGGAATCAGTATTAAGAGGATTAGAGGTTTCCGGACAAATGCTTCCGGCAGTTGGCTTTGGTATGTTAATGACTATGTTAGATATTCCTTATTTGTTCCCATTCTATTTTATTGGATTTGCACTAGCTACATTTGGAGGCTTCTCAACAGTCGGTGTTACTATGGTAGCAGTATGTATCGCGTTAATTATGGATTACTTTAAATGTAACCGTTCAACAACTGAAAGCGGTCCATCTAATGATGACTTAGATGCATTGATGGAGGACTAGGAGGATATGAATATGAGTGAAAATAATATCATTACGAAAAAGGATCTAAATCGTGTATTTCGACGAGCATTTGGAATGCAGTTTTCATGGAATTATGAACGAATGCAGGCATTAGGATATTGCTGGACTATTTTACCTACTTTAAAGAAATTGTATAAAGATGATCCCGAGGGGTTAAAGCATGCGGTTAATCGCAATCTAGAATTTTTTAATACACATCCATATATGGCATTACCTATTTTTGGTGTTTCTTTGGCTATGGAAGAAAAAATGGTTCAAGGCGGAGAGGTTGATGGACATGCAATCAGTTCCATTAAAGTGGCTATGATGGGTCCTTTGGCAGGAATTGGTGATAGTTTCTTTTGGTTTACACTATTTCCTGTTTGTGCCGGCATAGGTGTTTCCTTATCACAAGGCGGTTCTATTTTAGGACCTTTGGCATTCCTTGTACTATTCAATATTTTTAATTTAGGAACTCGTTATTTCGGGCTGATTTATGGTTATAAATTCGGTGGTTCTTTCATTGAAAAAATTTCAGGTGGTTCTGTTATGCAACGCTTGAGCGAAGGGACAACACTAGTTGGTTTGATGGTATTAGGGGTTATGACAGCTAGTATGGTGTCTGTACCTTTGGATTTTGTAGTAGGGGAAGGTGAGCAGGCTTTAACATTACAAGGAATCTTTGATGGCATTATGCCTAATTTAATTCCATTGTTGTTAACACTTGGTGTTTATAAAGTTATTAAAAAAGGCATGTCTACGACCGCAGTATTATTTATTGTGATTGGTCTTGCAATTTTAGGAGCGATGATTGGTTTATGGTAAAAATTATTTTAGCAAGTCATGGACCGATGGCGGAAGCTATGATAAAAAGTTCACAGATGCTTTTTGGTGAAAATAATCATGTTTCGGCAGTGTGCTTGTATGAAGATGATAGCATTGAAAAATTTGCACAAAGACTGCGAAAAAAAATTACAGGGAATGAGGAGGTTTTACTTTTGGTTGATATTCCGGGAGGTACCCCCTGTAATCAAGGCACTTTTTTGTTAGAACAATTTGATAATCTTCGTATTGTCAGCGGCATGAATTTGTTAATGCTGCTTGAGTGTTTAATCCGGTGTGAACAGATGTCTGTAGATGAATTAGTTGAAGTTGCTATTCGTTCATCAAAAGATAGCATTCATGAAGTGAAATTGATGAAAAATGAAGGAAGCGATGAACTAGATGATTTGATGGATTAAGAGGTGATTATATGAAAATCGGATTATCGCAACAATGTATAACACCTGCGTTTCCAGTACACTTAGGTGGATTTTCGATAGAACGTATAAGTAATCAAAAATTAGATGATTTATATGTAAAAGTTATGGTTGTGGAAAAAGATGGGGAATATTTTGGTGTTTTCACATTTGATTTATTGGCAGTAGATGATTTAATTGTGAAACCAATAAGAACAGAGATTCAAAAACGAAATATTAATGAGGAGAACTTTCTGTTTGTAGCAACACATACCCACTCCGGACCAGGAGGTATTATAGAAACTCGAAGAGGGCTGTTATGCGCATCTGAAGAAATTTTTATAAAAACACATACTGAATTGATAGATAAGATTATTGATAAAAGCATTCTTGCTTTTGATGATGCTATGAAAGATTGTCGAGATACTTTACTTTATTATGCGAAAGATGTATTAGAAAATGTTGGAGATAATCGAAATAATCGTGAATTAAAAGGAAATAACGATTTATCAGTGTTGTTTATGGAACAAGTAGAGGGGAAAAAGGCAGTCTTACTGAACTTTGCTTGTCATCCTACTGTTTTAAACGGTACAAATCTTAAGGTTAGTGCAGATTTTCCAGGAGCTATTCAAACAGCATTAAAAGCAGACGGATATGATATGAGCTTTTATTTGAATGGTAGCTGTGGAGATATTTCTACTCGTTTTTCCCGTCATAGTTCAGATGAAAACGAAATTTATCGTTATGGAAAACTATTTAAACAAAAAGTGATGGATATGCGTGGAAATGCAAGACGTATGGATATTGATACAATTCGATTTTTTCAAACGAAAATTCGTTTGCATTTGAAAAAAACAGAAGGTATTGAACTTGCACAAAAACAATTAAATACGTGTATGCAAAATTTAAATGATGCAAAGATGAAGGGTATTACAGGTTCAGATCTCCGCTTGATTGAATCATATAAAGAAGGTGCAGAGGCTAACTTACGTCTTGCGAAGTATCCATTTGATTCAGATGAAGTAGATGTGAATATTCAATTTATTAAAATTAATTCGCATGTGGTTATTTGTATACCTGGTGAATTATTCTCCGAATTAAGTAATCCATTGCAAAATGAAAACGTTCATTTTGTTGGCTATGCAAATGGTTATTTAGGATATTTTACAGATAAGGTTGCGTACGATAGTTTTTGTTATGAAGCATTGAGTAGTCCTTTTGATAAAGGTGAGGGTGAGCGCATGATGATATTCATAGCACAGCTTACAGACAAATTATTGAAGGAGGAATAATATGGCAACAGTGGCAAAAAAGTATTTAGAATATGTAGCGGAAATTTTGAATAAAACGATAGATACTCAAGAAGAAGCATTAGAAAATGCAGCAGAAATCGTAAGTAAATCTTGTGAAAATGGTGGAAGGTTTTATGTTTTTGGCTCTGGGCATTCTCACATGGTGGCGGAAGAAATTTATATCCGCGCGGGAGGTCTAGCTTATGTAAGAGCAATTCTACCGCCAGAATTGATGCTTCATGAAATGCCAAATAAAAGCACATGGTTAGAACGTTTAGATGGATATTCAGAGGCACTTTTAAAATTATATAAAGTAGATGAGAAAGATACTATTATGATTGTTTCAAATTCCGGACGTAATTCAGTACCTGTGGAAATGGCATTAGGCGCAAAAGCGTTAGGTGCCAAAGTTATTGCGATGACTTCTATGGAACATTCTACACAAACGACATCGCGTCATAAAAGCGGTAAAAAACTTTATGAGATTGCAGATGTTGTGTTGGATAACGGAGCTAAAAAGGGGGATGCTGCATTTTATATTGAAGGATTAGATACACCTACTGGGCCAACAAGCGATGCAATTGGCATAGCGTTAGCACAAGCACTGATTGCCTCAACAATTGATAAGCTCGTTCGTGCAGGATGCGATGTACCTGTATTTAAGAGTTCAAATGTTGATGGAGCGGATGACTATAATAATAAGTTGTTCGATATGTACTATGGCTATTGGAAATAAATGTATTATTGTATGTCCGCCTACAACCGAAGCAATGTTTCCATTCCAAGAAATACCGCCTTGTTTGTTAACAGCTGGTAATAAATCATTATTAGAAATAGTTTTAGATAGAGTTTCTTTAAATCAGTTTGATGAGATCATACTTATTGCAAGTAACCATGCAAAAATACAAAAGCTAGTGGAACTATACCAAGTAAAGTTCTGTGAATGGCGAGAAGATTTACCTAGATTGTTATATGAAGAATTGTTAGATTATGAGAATATGATGGTTGTGCATGGAAATTCATGGATAGATATAGAAGATATTTCAAAGCTGTATGCAGTAATGAAAAATGGTAGCTGTGGTTTACTTACGCGTAATTATGAGCGTCATGAAAAAACCGGTGATGGATTTGGAGTTTGGGTAGATCAAAATGTTAAAGCGATTTATGCCCATCCAAGAGAGCACTATGTTAATGCACAGTTATGTAATGCGTACGTTTGGAATAAAGAAATGCTTTCTTTTCTTAAATATTGTGAACAAGGCTTTCATAATGTGAATTGCGGACAAATGCCGGATCAAGCATTTTACATAGAGGAAGCGATACAGAACGCAATTGAGCATGGAGTGTGCTTTGAAAGTGTATCTTGTCAAAAACCGTATGTATATATGCGATTTCCATGGGATATTGCGTATGCGAATATATTATATTGCCAAGAATTGAATGAAATGACAGAAAATCATTTGTATTTGGGTACAAAAATAGATGGCAGTGTTAAATGCCATGGTTATTTGGAAACAGGGATAGATGTTGTTATTCAAGATGGTGTAATTTTCGAAGGAAATTGTCGCATTGGTAATCATGTGCGTATAGAAAAAGGCGCTATTATTGGTAAAAATTGTGTAATTGGTGATGGCTCGATTGTTGGTTATCAATGCCGTATTCATGATTATACGGTAATTGGAACAAATAACAAGATTGGATACCATGCTGAAGTATGTGGTGTTACCTTTGATGGTGTTTGTGCAGTTCACGGTTGCGAAATCTATGGAATTATTGGTAAGAAAGTCGATATCGCTGCAGGGGTGGTAATGGCTATTCTTCGTTTTGATGATGAGCATGTTATACAAAAAATCAATGGTAGAAAATATAGTGGATTATATACTAATTATATTTGTTTAGGAAACTATTGTCGTACGGGTGTAGGAAATATTTTTCTTCCTGGTGTAAAAGTAGGGGCACGTAGTGCAATCGGTCCAGGCGTTTTGGTAGAAAATGATATAAAAGAAAATTCTTTAGTTTTGTTGAAACAAGAAACAGTAGTAAAGGAATGGGGAAGTAATCGCTATGGATGGTAATTTTGTGAATCAGCTAATATAAAAATGATTTGAATAAGAGGATTTCTTAGCGATAATTAGACTATTTTTTCTGAAACAAGATACTTTATATGTACTTCCAAAAATACTTAAAAACCTAAGGATAAAAATTTATCTTTAGGTTTTTTTAATCAAAAGAGGATAACTTTTCAAAGAAGGCTAGATATCAATAAGTACAAGAGTATGCAAATAACAATCTTTTTTATCGATGACAGATTTCTTTACCTTTCTTATCCTCCTATTGACAGCTCACATAAATGCTTAAATACCCTTACAATTTTCTTACATTTACGCTTTCATCGCCACAATGAAGAAGATTTGCTATAATATAGAGGAAGCTTATGAAGTGTATTGTAAGGAGGTCGCTATCATGCAGACAAAAATCCTTGTTTTAGATGATGAGAAAGAAATTGCCGATTTGGTTACACTCTATTTGCGTAATGAAGGATACGAAATTTATGAGTTTTACGACAGTGAAGATGCGGTTGCGTTTATGGAGCATAATACGATAGATTTAGCTCTTTTAGATATCATGATGCCAAAGATCAATGGCTTTGAAATCTGTAAGATGATACGTGAGAAATATACCTTTCCGGTTATTATGCTGACTGCTAAGATAGAGGATATGGATAAGATACAGGGCTTATCTCTAGGGGCAGATGATTATATTACCAAACCCTTCAATCCATTGGAAATGGTAGCTCGTGTGAAGGCTCAGCTACGGCGATATACCAAGTATAATCAACCTAATGATAATGTGAATATCATTGACTTTAAAGGGTTGATCATTGATAATGATTCCCATCGTGTAAGCTTGTATGACCAGCCTTTGATGCTGACACCGATCGAATTTAATATTTTATGGTATTTATGCAAAAATCGTGGGAAGGTAGTAACAAGCGAAGAACTGTTTGAAGCAGTTTGGAAAGAAAAGTATTTTGACAGCAACAATACCGTTATGGTACATATTCGCCGATTGCGCGAAAAAATGCACGAGCCGCCACGAAATCCGAAATTTATCAAAACGGTATGGGGAGTAGGGTATCAAATTGAAGAATAGTGAATACCGTTTATTAAGAAGGCGTCTGGTCTTGTTTTTCATGATTCTTACCGTATTGGTATTGGGGCTGATCGGCTTCACAATCGGTATCATCAATTACTATGCAGAGCTTTACAGCAGTCAGGGACTTTTAAGCAACACTGATTTTTTGCTGTTTTATCGCAATCATGCACTTGAATGCAATGTTTTTATGTTTGTATTTGCTTTGATGCTACTGCTGATTCTATTTTTATCCATCTTTTTTCATAATATGAATGTGATCTTGCAAACATTTCAAGGTGAAGAAAGAAGAACCCCGATTTCCTTTTACATATTTCCACAGTTTCGTAAGGCACAGGAAAAGGTAAAGGAAATGTTGTCGAAACGTAATGCTTCTCAAATGCTTGCCATTGAGGAAAATGAACATAAAAATGAACTGTTGATGTATTTAGCTCATGATTTGAAAACACCGCTAACCTCTATGATCGGCTATATCAATCATATTTTAGATCATAAGGTAGATGAAGAACAGCAGCAAAATGCCATTCGTATTGCTTATGAAAAAGCACTGCGACTCGATGAATTGATAGATGAATTTAGTGAAATTTTGCGTTATGATGATAAGGTTTATCAACTCAATTTGTCAAAGATCGATATCAATGCAATGCTGCACCAACAATTAACCGGATTTTATCCGTTAATCGAAAAACGCAATATTCAGTTAGATGTTGATTTACCAACGGATTTTTATGTTATTGGGGATTTTGATAAGCTGCTGCGTGTTTTTGATAACCTCATGCGCAATGCAATCAATTACAGCAATGAGCATTCGACGATTGCTATTTACGGAACACAAAAGAAATCCTCGATTTTGTTGCATTACAGCAATGAAGCAGAACAAATAGATGCGGATAGTGTTGCACATTTATTTGACAAATTTTATCGAGCCTCTACTGCACGAACCACGACCAGTGGTGGAGCGGGCTTGGGACTTGCGATTGCCAAGGAGATCATTGAACTGCACCATGGTCATATTCATGCCGCAATGGAAAAGCAACGCATCGTATTTACGATTGAATTGCCACTGACGCAGGAGGTGTTTCTATGAGAAAAAATCCACTGCGTTATTTAAAACGTAAGCTGCTACAAAAATATATGATGGTAATTTTGGGGATTACCCTGCTTGGCATCGGTATCATATATTTATTTGATGATGTGTTTAACGGCTTGGTCATTGATTTTATTCGCTTGTTCTCTGCGGAAGGAGTTTATACGACCTTTCGAAACCTGTATGCCATCGTTTTACCGGCTACGATTATCGGCACCGGCTTTATCGTGATTTATTATCTATGTAAGGATCTTGCCGGATATATGCGCATTTTGATGGAGGGTATGGACGATGTCATGCAGAAGGGCAGAAGTAAGATCAACTTTCCAAGTGAAATGCAAAAGAGTGAGGAACTGATTTTACAAATTACGCAGGAATATCAAAACTATTTGGCACAGGCACGTGAAGATGAGGAAAAGAAAAAGGATCTTGTATATTTGTTAGCACAAGATATTAAGCTGCCTCTTTCCAATATTTTGATGCATTTGGAATTTTTAGATAAAGAAAAACGAATTTCACAGGATATTCGTAAGGATTATATTGTTAAGGTATTGTATCAATCTATGGATTTAGAGGATATGATCAATGAGTTTTTCGATATTACACGATTTAACTTACAGTATGCAAAATGGAGTCCGGAGCACATGTTGCTAGATCGTATGATGGAGCAGGTAATTGATGAATACTATCCGTTTATGGAAGAAAAGCAAATGCAGGTTAAGCTAGACACCTTAAGTCAACAAAAACTGTATGCGGATAATGATAAGATAGCCAGAGTTATGCGGGATTTATTACGCAATCTTGTGCAGCTTGGAAAAGAAAAATCACAAATTCAAATTCGCATTCGTCAAGAAGAGGATATCTATCGTGTAGTCATGCAGGCAGAAGCTGCACATTTATCTGCACATCAGATTACGCATATTTTTCATAACTATTACCGCTTAAAGGGTGTGCAGGGAAGTGAGAAGCAATCTCATGTATTAGGACTTGGAATAGCAAAACAAATCATGGATATGCAGCAGGGGGAGTTACGGGCCAGTTCAATAGGTGATGTATTAACCTTTTATGTAACGATACCCATAACAACCGAGCATATTAAAAAGGAGGAGCAGGAATGAAGGTAGAGGTAAATGAGGTATTTCCGATAGCGATTACAGAAGAAGGAACGGTAATGGATTTTGTCGATCAAGAATGGGTGTTTGTTATAAAAGATGAAAAGTGGACATCTTATGAATGTCAAGCCTTACAAAAACAGC
>UMIG01029001.1_pt1 | contig 12024 bp, 10 predicted proteins | sample 1965761 | NCBI WGS metagenome assembly UMIG01 (sample SAMEA4836122, study PRJEB28245) | human gut metagenome | biome: gut microbiome; material: fecal sample | place: Denmark | collected 2008 | reverse complement strand
TACTCTGCTTTCATTTTCAGCCTGATTTATGCCCAATTTTGTGTCATTTTTAAAAGTTAAAATCAAAAACCATACAGCATTTTGTATATGAAGTAATTAAAAAAGCCATATTCCACCATCATTTTGATGAAACATGGCCTTTATCAATAAAATTCCATCTACTTTTTGTCCAGGCTTCTTACCGCATTCGGGGTTGTGCCCTCGTATTTTTTGAAAAACCGGTTCAGGCTCTGTACATTGTGGTAGCCCACCTGCTCTGCAACCTCCTGGGTTTTCAGCTCCGTTGTCTGGAGCAGCCTTTTTGCTTCCTTGATTCTCAGGCGGTTCACGTAATCCACAATACTGATATCCCCATCCTCTTTCATCACGCGGCGCATATAGGAATAGCTGATGCCCATATTGGCGGCGGCCTCCTCAAAATCAATATCTTCCTTATAATGCCCGTCCAGATAGGAGGTGATCCGGTCATACAGCTTCATATCCTCTTTCTGCTCATCGCTTTGCTCCAGATAGGTCAGTATAGTCTGAATAAATTCCTTCAAAAAGGCTTCTATCTCCTCTATGGTATCCTTTTCCGCAATCGCCGTATAAGCCTTTCTCCCATTACCCAGGAAACGGGATATCTTCACCTTTTCTTCCACAAGCGCCTTGATAATCGCCCCGATCAGCTGCTGGTAAATAAGCACCACATTATCATAGGAAATATCCTCTATGGCCACTATCTGCTCCCTGATGCGCTCCAGCTCCTGATCAATGGCATCCATTTTCTTCAATCGCAGGTAATTGATGATTTTATTCTCACTGTCATAGGGATAATAGTATCTCTGGCTCTCATTTATCCGGTCATTCCAGAAGATGATCTGATCCTTGCCCGCTATAATCCTGTGCTTCATCGCCGCCGTGGCCTCCGCCAGGCATTCATTCAGATCATCAATATCCGCATGCACAGAGCTGACGCCGATAGTCATCGTATAATCCAGAATTTTTTTGAGTTCCTCCTTAAAAATTCCCATGCGTCCGGTTATAAAGGACGCCACTTTACGCTGATCATAGGTTTTGATGTTCAGGACCACCGCACAGGTGGTGGAACGGAAGCGCATGGCCCTGGCCGCATATCCCTCCTGGTTCAGGTTCTTATTGAAAAGATCCTCTATTTGCAGGAAATAATACATACGCTCGTCAGAATTATATTTGCGCAGCAGATCGCTCCCCCCATCCACGCTTGCCAGAAGCACCATGAAATGCTCATAAGGGAACAGCTTCTCCAGGTTTTCCTTTTTCTCGCTGGATTCCAGCGTCCCGGTAAGCATTTCGCGCAGGTGGAGCCTCTGGGCGTCAGAATTCCTTTTTTCCAGGATATCGTGGATCTGGCTTTCTTCGAACTTCATCTTTTCAAATACATCGTTCAGATAATATATTTCATTTCTCGGCGCTTCTTTATCCGTCATTTTACCGGCCATTTTCTCCGTCATGTTTTCCTTTACACTGTTGAAAAGCATACGGAAGGGCTTAAATATCCGGTAGGATATAAGCAGCACCAGAATCGTTTCCACTGCCACGGCCAGGATAATCATCAGTACGGCGCTGTAGGAAATTTCCTTGGCCTGCCTCATTACCTCCTCCTGATTGTAGGTTGCCACATAGGTCCAGTTGTTGAAGCTTGACCTTTTAAAAGCACATAAATAGCGTCCGTCCGCCTCTTCATAGCCGAAATGCCCCTTTTCCAGCTTCATAGCCGAAATCCGTTCCATGATTTTACGTTCCTCATCTCCGGATGAAAACAACGCCTTATCAGGATGGCAGATCACATTATTATTTTCATCCAGGACATAGCAGATCCCCTGGGCCTGCCTGGATGGATTCAGGAAATCACTGAGCTTCGACAAATAAATATTACAGACAATCGTGCCTCCTTTGGCTGAAATCAGCGGGTTAATGGAATATACATAAGAGAGCACAGCAACCTGGTTCCGGTTGCTCTTTCCTTCCTCAGTCTCCTGAGTGGTATACAGATTCCTCGCCACCCATTTCCCAGAAAGCCCCGGCTTCTCACTGGTCTCCTCCTCAAGCCAGTCCATGGGGGAATAGTTATCCGCCCGGCAGATCCCTTTATCTGTGGAGATTACATAATCGCTGTCCTCGCTGATATAAAAGCAGGACTGCACCATTTTTTCCGTACCGAACAGCCTGTTCAGATAGGACTGCGCTTCCCAGGCCGTTTTCACCATCTCAAAATCGGAATTCAGGATCTGATAGGAATTGATTTCCCCCAAATTCCTGTACGAGGCGCTGTTGGCAAACTGTATCACATTCCTGGAAAAGCTGTTCAGAACCATTTCCGTCGCCTTGCTGAGCGATTCCAGGTTATCTACCTTGGATACCGCAATACTTTCCTCCGAGTATTTCGATACACGATCCATGGCATAATAGGAAAACAAAGAAGTGGGAATGATCAGGACACAAAAAATCATTATGAAAATCTGCCAGAACAAAGAAAAACGTTTCATACCTTACCCCCTGCAGTACGATGCCTATTCATTACCGGCCTTTTTGTTAAAACAAAAACTGCTGTTACCATTTTAACATATGCTCAGTCTCCGAACAACCGCCAACATTGACATCCCTGACAGCGTAGGAAAACGCTGCCAAACTGCCGCCAGCCTCATTCTTTGGGATAAAAAAAATACCGCCGCACTGTAAATCGGCAGCCTCTTCCCAACGGAAAAGCTGACGCATTCACAGCGCGGCGGATATTCATTGCGGCAGCCCAGCCTGGACCGCTGCAATTATCCTTCTTTTTATCCTGCTTCTTATTCTGTTTATTATTTTGTTAATTATTCTCCTAATCCCAGTCTGTTGACTGCGGAGAAAATAGCCCTCACGGAGGCTCTTGTAATATTGGAGCTTACACCCACGCCATAGGTAACCCGGCCGCTGTCCGCATCCAGAAGATGGATATAAGCCGCTGCCTGGGAATTGGATCCGCTCTGCAACGCATGCTCTTCGTAATCAAGCACCTTAATCCGCACGCCCAGCTCCATCTGCAGTCCCCTCTGTACGGCATCAATAGGACCGTTGCCCACAGCGGTATACTGCTTCGTCTCCCCGTGATCCGTATACTCCACGGTCACCCTGGTATCAAACTCCGAATTCGTTTCCCCGGTCAGATCATCAATCTTCAGCCTGCGGAAATGAATGGGTTCCTTCTTATCCAGATACTCGGCACGGAAGGATTCCATGATTTCATCCGGTGATACCTCGCCCTGCTTCTCGGAAATCTTCTGAATCACATTCGCAAATTCCTTATGCATGGCCTTCGGCAGCTTAAAGCCGAAATAAGTATCCATAATGAAGGCAACGCCGCCCTTCCCGGACTGGGAATTAATGCGGACAATCGGCTCATATTCCCGTCCGATATCGGAAGGATCGATCGGCAGATAAGGTACCTGCCAAATCTGGCTGTTCCTTTCCTTCATCGCCTGTACGCCCTTATTAATGGCATCCTGGTGGGAACCTGAAAATGCGGTGAATACCAGCTTGCCTGCATAGGGGTGTCTGGCATCGATGGGCATCTTGCAGCATCTTTCATATATCTCTATAATTTCATTAATGTGCTCAATATTCAGCTGTGGATCGATTCCCTGAGAGAACATATTATAAGCGATGGTCAGCAGATCCACATTTCCGGTACGCTCTCCGTTTCCAAAAAGAGTTCCCTCCACTCTTTCCGCTCCGGCCAGAAGCGCCAGCTCCGAGCTTGCCACGCCGGTTCCCCGGTCATTGTGGGGATGTACGCTGAGCACGATAGTTTCCCTGTTTTTGAAATGCCGGTTCATCCATTCAATCTGATCCGCATAAACATTGGGTGTATTCATCTCCACGGTGGAAGGAAGATTTATGATCATAGGCTCTTCCTTCGTAGGCCCCCAGGTATCCTGGACTGCCGTACAGATTTCCAATGCAAAATCCAGCTCCGTTCCCGTGAAGCTCTCCGGGGAATATTCAAGAATAATTTTACCCGGGAACTTTTCGGCGCGTTCCTTCACCATTTTAGTGCCCTTCACCGCGATAGCAATTATTTCTTCCCGGGAAGCATGGAATACCACGTCCCTCTGCAGGGTGGAGGTGGAATTGTAAATATGTACAACCGCCTGTTTACAGCCTTCAATGGATTCAAAGGTGCGGTCAATCAGCTCTTCCCTGCACTGGGTCAGCACCTGTACCCGCACGTCATCCGGTATCAGCTTACGGTCTACCAGCTGACGCAGGAAATCGAACTCTATCTGGCTCGCAGCCGGAAAGCCGATTTCGATCTCCTTAAAGCCCAGCTTTACCAGGTACTGGAACATCTCAATTTTTTCTTCCACAATCATGGGATCGATCAGCGCCTGGTTTCCATCCCGCAGGTCAACGCTGCACCACACCGGTGCCTTCTCAATCTCCTTCCCCGGCCATTCTCTTTCCGGGTAATCAATTACCGGATTCTTCCGGTATCTCTTATAATTCAGCATACGCTACCTCCTGTACAAAAACAGAACCGTCAGAGGCTTTCCCGTCCGGCTCCCGGTTTCTTACTGTATAATTACGCAGAAATTATGCAACAAAACACTCAACTAATAAAAGCACAAAAAATCAGCCCTCTCTGGCTACCGGAGCATTTGAGTTGGGCTGATTAACCTATCTATCATTCACCGAGACCGCTTTCGATCGCATTGACCAAAGCCTTCAAAGCCTCTTCTTCATCTTCACCCTCACAGGTAAGCTCTATCTCATCACCACACTTCACACATGCACCAAGTACGCTGAGAACACTTTTGGCATTCGCCGTACTGTCTCGGAACGTAAACGTAATCAGCGATTTAAACTGCATCGCTTCTTTACACAGGATGCCTGCCGGTCTTAGATGCAGCCCTGTAGGATTCTTTATAACAACCTTCTGGCTTACCATGAAAATACCTCCTGTTTCTTCTGCCCTGCAGGGAAAGCACTCCCTGCCTGCATTAAGTATATCATCATTCTGCTTACTTCTCAAGGGCTTTGCCCCGCGTTTTATGGCAGTTTTTACCCTTCAGCGTCAAAGCATAATATTCTGAATCAAATCTGCCAGCTTATGCGCCTCTTCCTCAATCATCCTCTGATCCTTGCCTTCAATCATTACGCGGACCTTAGGTTCCGTTCCGGAGGGCCTGATAAGCACCCTTCCCTCTCCTGCGAACTTACGGTTAAGCTCATCAATTGCCCCGGCAATTTCAGGGTATTCCATATATTTCTCTTTCTTGTGGTTGGGCACCTTCGCATTCACAAGCGCCTGCGGCATAACGGTCATCACCTTTGCCAGCTCGGAAAGAGGCTTCCCGGTATCCACCATTACCTCCAGAAGGTGCAGCGCGCTTAACAGGCCGTCCCCGGTGGTATTCTCATCCAGGAAAATCACATGACCCGACTGCTCTCCGCCCAGGCTGGCTCCGATTTCACGCATGCGCTCCAGCACATAACGGTCGCCCACCTTAGTCTGTTCCATCTGCAGATGTTCTCTTTCTCCCATTTTAAAGAAGCCAAGATTACTCATTACGGTAGCAACAATGGTGTCCTTTTTCAGCTTGCCCTGATCTCTCATATGGGTGCCCACAATAGCCATAATCTGGTCACCGTCGATAATTGTGCCGTTTTCGTCCACCGCAAGAAGCCTGTCGGCATCTCCGTCAAAAGCCAGGCCTACATGAGCCTTTTCGTAAACAACTCTGGCCTGCAGCTCTTCCATATGAGTGGATCCGCAGTTGGCATTGATGTTCGTTCCATCAGGCATATTGTGTATGGGAACCACATTGGCCCCCAGCTCCCTTAGTGCTTCCACGGAAGTGTAGTAGGAAGCGCCCTCCGCACAGTCAACAACAATTTTCAGCTCCGATAAATTTACCGGCACCGACTGAATCGCGTGATTGATATATTCTTCCCTGGCATCCGTCCGGTATTTGATTTTCCCTACTCTGGAACCGGTAGGCAGCTCCACTCCCTGCATCCCATTGCGGATAAGGTCCTCGATTTCATCCTCCAGACTGTCCGGCAGCTTATAGCCGTTTCCGTCAAAAAACTTGATCCCGTTAAATTCCACGGGATTATGGGATGCGGATATCACCACGCCCGCTTCCACCTTGTACTTCTTGGTAAGATACGCTACCGCCGGCGTGGGAATGACGCCTACATAAACGGCATTCGCGCCTACGCTGCAGATTCCCGCCATCAGCGCATTGGCAAGCATATCTCCTGAAATACGGGTATCGCAGCCAACCATAATGGTGGGCCTGTGTTCATTTTCCTTTGTCAGTACGGTCGCGCCTGCCTGGCCAAGCTGCATGGCAAGAAGCGGTGTCAGTTCTTCATTTGCAACGCCGCGCACGCCGTCAGTACCAAATAATCTAGCCATATTTTCCTCTCATTCTGCCTTAACAACGGCTGTAATCTAATCTATCTGTCCCCGGCTGCAGCTTCATTTATTAATCTACAGCCGCATTCTCGGAAACAGCAGGCTTCCGGCTTATTCGCCGCCCTCTCCCTCTGCTTCAGCTGTCTTCTGTATATTCAGGCGGGCCTTCGCCGGCGCTGTCTGCGTCACTCCCGGAGGCAGGGTAAACGTTACCTCCGCCTCTGCACTTCCTTCGGCCAGTTCCGTCTGATCCGTTTTCTGCATCCATTCGGCAATATCAATAGAACCCGCCAGATTATCCACATTTACCTGATCCAGATTCACCTGCAGTCCCCTGAGCCTCAGGGATACACGGCTGCCCTCGTCCAAAGTGACGGTATAGCCCTCCGGCACATTCTGAATCTGGATTCTGGAAGCTGCTACCTCTCTGGTGATATCCACAAGAGGCTCTATCTTCACAGTAACAGCTACCTTACCATTGAATTCTTCCCCATTCGTATTAGTCAAGGTTGTTCCCTCAGGAAGATAATTCCTTACATCAATCAGCCTTGTAACATCCGCCGTAGCGCCTGTCAGATCCAACTCATCCGCAGGAATAACGATTTCGGAAATATCCTTCACCACACTGCTCTTACCTGCAATCGTCACAGTTTCAGGGGCACAGCTCACTTCACCCGTAGCCACATAACCGGCCGCCGGTTCTCCTGTTGCAGACAGGCTGACAGGTACGGTTTTCGTCTCCAGTATTGTTATGGAAACCTTGGAGGTATTCACGCTTCTGGTAATGCTGCTGTCCGTTACTTCCTTGCCCTGTGCATCCAGCAGCCTGATTTTTTCCGTAATATTTATGCTGTCCGTCAAATCGCTGACATCAGCCTCTACCACCGCTTTTTTAACTTTTTCCACCACTGATTCAGGCCCTGAAATCTTCATGGCATTTCCGTCGGTTGTGGTAACCTTACCCACGATAAAACCATCCGCAGGCTCTCCTGTCTGTACTATTTCTATTACAAACTGTTTTTCCTTCTTATCTTCAACCTCCAGCTTCATGCTGTCTACGCTTCCGCTGATATCCTCTATCTGTTTGTCAATATATTTATTTACAGACAGCCTGATCGGCACTGTGTTGGTAAAGGACAGCTCTGAAAAATCAGCAGTCGCCGTAATGTCACTCACATTGATATTCTCCAGGACAGAACGGCTGGCACGGACCGTCACTGTAACCGTATCCGTATCATCAAGCACCTTGTAAAGTTTATTTTCATCTGTCAGAAGATTCGTATTCCTTGTCTCGACCCTCACATCCCGGAAAACCTTCCGTTCCACCGGGTCATTGATATTGACAGCCACAAGCCACAGCAGAATGGAAAATATCACCGCCATAATTTTCAGGCCAAGATTATTCCAAAGCTTATTTGTTTTTTTCATTCTTCGGCCATCCTTTCCAGAGCCTGTGTTCCTTCTCCTCCACCGGTTTATTCTGTATTTTCTTCAGCTGCTCCTCCAGTTCTGCAGAAGACAGGCCGCGGTAAAGCACACCGCTGTATGCCACGCTTATTTTGCCCGTTTCTTCGGAAACAATTACGGTCATGGAATCCGTTACCTCCGAGATACCCACGCCAGCTCTGTGACGCGTTCCCAAATCCTTGCTCAATGACATATTATCTGACAGCGGAAGGTAACAGGTTGCGGAGGTAATCCGATCTCCGCGTACAATAACAGCACCGTCGTGAAGCGGTGTGTTGTGTTCAAAAATATTAATCAACAGCTGGCTGGTAATGATGCCGTCCACTTCGATTCCTGTTCTTTCATACTCCGTCAGGGGATCGTTCTGCTGGACAACAATGAGGGCGCCGGTTTTGACCTTGCCCATCTCCACACAGGCCTTTGCGATTTCATGGACCGTCTTATCGGAAAAAAGGCCCTGTTCTGTCTTTCCGATTTCAAAAGGCAGCAGGGATGCCAGAAATTCCTTTTTTCCCAGCTGCTCCAGCGCCTTACGCAGCTCCGGCTGCAGCACCACGACCAATGCAACCGCACCATACATAACCACATTCCTGGCTATCCACAGAATGGTATTCATCTCAAAAACGGCCGCAAGTATGATAAATACCATAATCAGCACAACGCCCTTGAAAAGCGCCCAGGCTTTTGTATTCTTTATCCATACCATGATGTGGTAAACGAGAAAGGAGATGATGAGTATCTCCACAATATCCGTTATCCTCAGAGATGGTACATGTGCAAAATATTTGTCTGCAAAGGTCTTAATCAGTTCCATATCCACCCAAACCCGCTATTTCCGCGCAGTGTCTCTCGAATGCGTATGTCTGGCATTTCTGCTGTTACGCTGCGTGGTAATCTTTTTCACTTTTTTCTCAGGCGTGGCCACCGTCATTTTGGGCACCGCCTTTACATAATAATAATACTCGTCATCCTCAAACTGCACCTTTTCCGTCCGGGAATAGTCCAGATTGAACCTGAAAAACTGTACGACAAACGCTGCAGCCATCGCTGCGATGCTTCCCAGGATTACACCCCCGATGGAAAAATTGGCGTCATAAATCAAATCCCCCACCATCAGGATTACGATATCCAGTAAAGCCCCTGCGACAATGGCAATTGTCCATGCATAATCCACGGAAAGCTTCCTGATCAGATAAACCATAATCACCGTCACCGCAAAAGCGGCAATAATAATCAGCATGGCCCTGTTTCCGAAAATACCGTCAAAAATATCACGGAACCTCTGGATTACGGATTCTGCCTCCGAAGAACCCAGTATGGAGGCATTGACATTCATATAGGTAATCAGATAATATACGATCACCCCGCAGGCTACGGTAACTGCGGCAAAGGGATTGCCCAGCAGACCGGCCACAAGAGGAGCCGCATAAGGGATCTTAAACGCAAACAGCATGGGAGTCACGATAACAAGGACCGCGCTTCCCGGGGAAAAACGGAAGTACAAAAGAAACATCAGTAAAAATACGACCAGCGCGGCAGCCGCGCATTCCAGGGATACTTCATAAAGATGAAGCGTTACAAATCCCGCCGCGACGAACAGAATAAAGTTCTTGGGCATAAAGGAGCAAATCAGAGCCACCACCAGCACCGCCGCCGCATTATCCAGCTGGCTCATGAATCCCAGCTGGCTGTTAATCATCAGCATGGAAACGAGCGCCAGGAGAAATTTCAGCACCGGCACTATATATTCCTCATATTTTACATAAAAGTTCCTGATATATTCTCTTACTACAAGTAATGATGTTGTCATAAATGTCCCTCTCAAGAATTCATGGCAGCCGCCCCGGGCAACAGGGGCCCACTCCCTTATTCCTCTTCCTCAAAGCCGTCATCCTCACCGCCCGAAAGCAGATCCAGCTCTTTGTCAAATTTAACCGTTGCTCTCAGGGCAAGGCCGTATCTTCTCTGGCTGATCACAAAGGCCGCCAGCAGATACACTCCGCAGAGCGCCAGATAGGCAAAGCCGAACTTTTTCCCAAGCCCCAGCAGATCAATGCTGTAAAAATCCGTCATCAGGCTATCCATCTCATAAACAAGATAAACAGCGAAGAGGATACAGAATGCAATAGTCACTGCAATCCAGGTCTTCAGCATCTGGAAGCCGACATAGTCACCTCTGAAATAACTGCAGACGGCCAGATTCTTCCTGCCGTCACCCGCCTCATATGCGGCCATCTTCGTCATAACCGCCACTTTATCCTTATTAATCATACCTACATTCCTCTGCCAATTGCCAGTGCTGCAAAATACACATGCTTCACACCTGCTTCCCTGCAGGCCTGTGCCACCGCGTCAATGGTGCTGCCGGTAGTGTATATGTCGTCTATAATTACAATCGTATTTAATTTTACATCATTCTGTACTATTTTAAAAGCTTTTTTCAAATTATTTTGACGCTTTGTACCCTCCAGCTCCTTCTGCGGCCTTGTATTCCGGGTTCTTTCCACGAAGCCCGTAAGAACCGGGATATCCAGCTGTTTCCCCAGTTCGGCCGCCAGCAGAGCCGCCTGGTTATACCCTCTTTTTTTCTCCCTCGCGGGGTGCAGCGGCACAGGTACCAGCGCATCCGGCTTCCATGACAGTATTTCCCTCCCCAGCCGGCCGGCCATGTCCTGCCCCAGAAACACTGCATATTCCTGTCTTCCGCCGTATTTCAGGCGGTACAGGGACAGCCTTATACTGCCATAGGAATACAGTGCGGCCCCTCTGTCATATATATGCCTTTTAGACCCGCAGTCATAACAATATTCGTTTTCTGCTTTCTCAAGCTGTTTTCCGCATTTCCGGCATCTTGGTTCTTTTATGTAAACCAGTTTATCCCTGCACTCGCTGCAGATATATGCGTTGGAAGGCTTTACAGGCCTGTCACACACGGGGCAGCGTCTGGGAAATGCCAGATCCAAAAGCATTTGCGGTAGTGTACTCCATACATTTTTCTTCATCAGGCTCCTTTAAGCCATGACTTCCTTAATCCTCACATCCAGGCTTGTATAGCGCCTGGCCTCACTTTCATTGGCGATCATATCCTGCACCACCTGCCTGCTTCCCAGGATCGTCACACAGCTTCTCGCCCTGGTCACGCCCGTATAAAGAAGATTCCGGTTAAAAAGCATTCTCGGGCCGCCCAGCAGCGGCATGATAACCGCCGGATACTCGCTTCCCTGGGACTTGTGGATGGTGATGGCATACGCCAGCTCCACCTCTTCCAGCTGGGCGAAGGCATAAGAAACACGTCTTTGCTCATCAAACTCAATCGTTACAGTCTGCCCATATTCATCGATCTCCTTCAGGATTCCCATATCCCCATTGAAAATCCCCACACCATGATCCACAGGTATCCCGTATTTACTCACGATTTCCCATTCCAGCTGATAATTGTTTTTCGTCTGCATCACCTTGTCCCCTTCCCGGAACAGCGTGCTACCGGACTGATACTCCTTCTTGGAGGCGTCCTTCGGGTTCAGATAGGCCTGCAGAATCTGATTCAGTGCCTCCACTCCCAGATTACCCTTACGCATGGGCGTCAGCACCTGGATATCAAAAGGCCCGGACTTCACATATCTGGGAAGCTTTTCCTGAATCAGCAGAATCATATGCTTATAAATAACCTGGACATCGCTGCGTTCCAGGAAAAAGAAATCCCTGCTTTTATTATCCAGCGGAATCTCCTGGCCGTTATTGATTTTATGGGCGTTGACCACGATATCGCTTTCCCCGGCCTGGCGGAAAATCTTTTTCAGCTCAACTACGGAAAAGCTTCCGCTGTCTATCAAATCACGGAGCACCTGTCCCGGTCCCACAGACGGCAGCTGGTTCACATCCCCCACCAGAATCAGCCTGGTTCCCGGCGTAACTGCACGCAGAAGCGACTGGAACAAATGAATATCCACCATGGACATCTCATCCACAATGACCACATCCGCTTCCAGTGGATTTTCCTCATTTTTCTCAAAACGGGCATTCTTACCGTATCGGTTCTCCTCCTCCAGCATGGCGCCGTTGAGCTCAAGCAGACGGTGAATGGTGCGCGCTTCATAGCCGGTGGCTTCCGTCATCCGCTTTGCCGCCCTGCC
>UMIG01023810.1_pt1 | contig 12039 bp, 10 predicted proteins | sample 1965761 | NCBI WGS metagenome assembly UMIG01 (sample SAMEA4836122, study PRJEB28245) | human gut metagenome | biome: gut microbiome; material: fecal sample | place: Denmark | collected 2008 | reverse complement strand
CTCGTTTTAGAATGAAGTTTTTGGACGAATGTATGAGGTGTAAAATATAACGAAAAAAATAGTTGTAACTATTGACAATACAACGGGAACGTGGTAGATTTGTTGTAATGAAAAATATTACAACAAATTACTGGGAGGAATGGATATGAATGTTCAGAGATGTTTGGAAATATTACGTGAAGTAAAGGATGTTGCGTTTGCCACAGTTGATGAAAAGGGACTTCCTCAAATTCGTATTATTGATGTGATGCTGGTTGAAAATGAGAAACTGTACTTTTGCACCGCAAGAGGAAAAGATTTTTACAGCCAGATTATCAAAAACAGTCAGGTTGCCATTACTGGAATGAATGAAAATTTTCAAATGATCCGGTTAGACGGTAAGGCTGAAAAATTGGAAGAACACAGAAAGTGGATTGACAGGATTTTTGAGGAAAATCCGTCCATGAACACCGTTTATCCTAATGAGAGCAGATATGTACTCGAAGCGTTCTGTATTGAGAATGGTTCTGTTGAGTTTTTTGACTTGGGAAAAGAGCCGATTGTCAGAGAAAGTTTTATGCTCGGAAGTGCAAAGATAGAGGAAAGCGGGTTTCTTATTACAGATGCATGTATTCAATGTGGAAAATGCGAAGATATTTGTCCGCAAAAGTGTATTACAGAGTATGTGGTTAGTCTTTATGGAAAAAAAGGCTTTCTTTTTGAATCTATTATGGGAGCATTTAGAGATTTCTCTGGTTGCTATTGTGATAGCTGTTTTATTCGGTGGCATAGTCGGAATCCTGATCAGTGAATTTCAAAAGACAGCAAAACTGACTTTGGGAATAATAAATTTTTTATATACAATCCCATCTATTTCTATGCTTGGCTTTTTAATTCCTTTTTCGGGTGTTGGAAATGCGACTGCTGTTATTGCACTGACGGTTTACGCTCTTTTGCCAATGGTAAGAAATACCCACACCGGAATATCAAATGTTGACCTTGCTATTTTAGAGGCGGCAAAAGGTATGGGAAGTACAAGAATGCAGATTCTTTTCAAGATAAAACTGCCGCTTGCGATGCCGGTTATTTTGTCCGGAATTCGCAATATGGTTACAATGACAATTGCCCTTGCAGGTATAGCTTCGTTCATCGGTGCAGGAGGTTTGGGTGTTGCGATTTACAGAGGAATCACGACAAACAACGCCGCAATGACTATGGTTGGCAGCTTACTCATTGCTCTGCTTGCATTGATCATGGATTTTCTGCTTGGTTTTTTTGAAAAACGAATCAGCAGCCGCAGTATAAAAGCGAAAAAGACAAATCGTATAATAGCAATTGTCGTATGTTTACTTTGCCTGTGCATGGCGATTGGCACATTATTTCCTGTTAATAGACAGGATACAATACATATCGCGACAAAGCCGATGACAGAACAATATGTGTTGGGGGAAATGTTGGACATTCTGATCGAACAGGATACAGATTTAAATGTGGAATTAACCAAGGTGTCGGCGGAGGCACGTCGAATATTGAGCCTGCAATGGAAAGCGGTGAATTTGATATTTATCCAGAATATACAGGGACAGCTTGGAATATGGTTTTGAAAAAAGACAGCTTGTATTCGGAGCAGAATATGATTTCTTTGAGCGGGAAGATGGATATGATGCTCTTTGTGACGCTTATGGTTTCGCATTCAAAAAGACCATGGACATAGATATTGGATTGAAATATCAGGCAATCAATGAAGGGAAAATTGATGTAATGGTCATTTTTACGACAGACGGACAGTTAAGTGTTTCAGATGTTACTGTTTTAGAGGATGATAAAAAATTTTATCCGTCCTATCTGTGCGGAAATGTGATTCGTTCTGAAGTTTTAGAAGAACATCCTGAATTGGCGGAAATATTTAATAAGCTTACAGGGGTTATTTCAGATAAAGATATGGCACAAATGAATTACGCTGTCGAGAGCGAGGGAAAAGAGCCAAGAGAAGTAGCCGAAACGTTTTTGCGAAATGCAAATCTTTTGAAATGAGGTGACAAGAAATGAACACAGCAATTGAATTTAAAAATATCAAAAAAGTATATGGGAACAAAGTTGTTTTGGAAAGATTCAACTTTTCTGTTGCAAAGGGTGAATTTGTTACGATCATCGGTTCTTCCGGATGCGGAAAAACAACGGTTTTAAAAATGATAAATGGCCTTATCGAGTCGACAAGCGGTGATATTTTTGTAGACGGAAGCAATATTCTGGATAAAAACTTGACAGAGCTGCGGCGCAATATCGGATATGCAATTCAAGGGAGCGTTTTGTTCCCGCATATGACAGTAGAACAGAATATTTCTTATGTTCCGAATCTCATCAATAAGAAAAATAAGGAAAAGACCAAGCTTGCAGTTTCCAAATGGATGAAGCTGGTTGGTCTCGATGAAGAGTTGAAAGAGCGCTATCCGGCTGAGCTATCGGGAGGGCAGCAGCAGAGGGTTGGAATAGCAAGAGCACTGGCGGCATCTCCTGAGATTCTGCTGATGGACGAGCCTTTCGGTGCGGTTGATGAAATTACTCGTGGACAGTTGCAGATTGAGCTGAAACAAATCCATAAAAAAACGGGGATCACCGTTTTTTTTGTCACTCACGATATTTCGGAGGCGCTGAAACTTGGCACAAAGGTGCTTGTTAAGGATAAAGGTCAGGTGCAGCAGTATGCAAAGCCGGACGACCTTTTGCGTAATCCCAATACAGATTTTGTAAAACAGCTAGTGGACAAAGAGAGACGTACCTGCTATTTGCCTGATGAACGCTTGGAAGATTGTGAGTATAGCGGAGCAGCGAATAAGTAGTTCGGATGAGGCGGTGAAGAGATTTATAAATATTTTGATAAAAGTGGGTACAGCACGAAAAAACTGTGCTAAAATAGAAGCAAGATAAGCTGTTTTCCAAGTGATAAATGTGTTAAAAAGTAAGGAGATGATTTTTATGAACAATAAGTATGTGGGAACAGAGACAGAAAAAAATTTAAGAAGTGCTTTTTCAGGAGAGTCGGAGGCAAGAAATAAATACACTTATTTTGCTTCCGTAGCAAAAAAAGAAGGTTATGAGCAGATTGCTGCATTATTCCAAAAGACGGCGGATAATGAAAAAGAGCATGCGAAGATGTGGTTTAAAGAATTAAACGGAATCGGAAATACGGCAGATAATCTGAAAGCAGCCGCAGAAGGTGAAAATTACGAGTGGACAGATATGTATGAGGGATTTGCGAAGACAGCAGAAGAGGAAGGATTTCCGGAACTGGCAGCAAAATTCCGTCTTGTAGCCGAGATTGAGAAGCATCATGAGGAACGTTATAGAGCATTATTGAAGAATGTTGAGGCGGCAGCTGTGTTTGAAAAAAGTGAAGTGAAAGTATGGGAGTGCAGAAACTGTGGTCATCTTGTAGTGGGAACAAAAGCACCGGAAGTTTGTCCAACATGTGCTCATCCTCAGAGCTACTTTGAAGTTCGGGCTGAAAACTATTAAAATGAAACAGAAAACGGCTTATCTGCTTTAAATAAGGAATGTATGCGAACAAAAAACTTGACAATACTTTCTCATAGGTATATCATGTTTGACGTAAGGACAAAGGGGTCTTGAAAACAGGGTGTAACAGATGTTTTCATGGTATCTTTGTCTTATTCTATTTTATTTGACAGGTCAAAGTAGGAGGAAATATGAGAACAGATATTTACCAGTCGCCATTATGTGGCAGATATGCAAGTTATGAGATGCAAAATATTTTTTCGGCAGACCAGAAGTTTTCTATGTGGAGAAAATTATGGGTAGCACTCGCAGAGAGCGAAAAAGAATTAGGACTGCCGATCACAGAAGAACAGATTGAGGAAATGAAGTCACAGATTCATAATATTGATTATGAAGCTGCGAAAAAGTACGAATTAGAACTTCGCCATGATGTGATGGCGCATGTGCATGCGTTTGGAGATGCATGTCCGAATGCGGCTGGAATTATCCATCTCGGAGCAACTTCCTGCTATGTTGGAGATAATACAGACATTATTTTAATGCATACAGCATTAAAGAGAGTGCGCGTGCTTTTAGTCAATGCGATAGACGCGCTCAGCAAGTTCGCGGAACAATACAAATCACTGCCAACACTTGCATATACACATTTTCAGGCAGCACAGCCTACAACAGTCGGAAAGAGAGCGTGCCTTTGGCTGAATGACCTGTTGTTTGATCTGGAGCAGTTGGACTTTCAATTAGATAGTATGAGACTGCTTGGATGCAAAGGAACAACAGGAACCGGAGCAAGCTTTTTAGAGCTTTTTGACGGAGATGAGAAAAAAGTAGAATTATTAGAACAGAAGATTGCAGAAAAGATAGGATTTTCAAAATGCCAGAGTGTAAGTGGACAAACGTATACACGTAAAGTAGATTTTGCTGTCTTACAGGTGCTTTCAGGAATTGCCCAAAGTGTATCTAAGTTTTCAAGTGACATCAGACTTTTGAGCCATTTAAAAGAGGTGGATGAACCGTTTGAGGAGAAGCAGATTGGTTCTTCTGCGATGGCATATAAGAGAAATCCAATGAGAAGTGAGAGAATGGCTTCTTTGGCACGCTATGTGATCTGTGACCTGCAGAATACCGCAGTGACAGCATCTGCACAGTGGTTCGAGAGAACATTGGATGACTCGGCTAACAAACGTTTATCTGTACCGGAAGCATTTCTTGCGGTAGATGCAATTTTGAATTTGTACATCAATGTAGTGCGTGGTATGAAAGTATATCCGGCTGTGATCAGACAGCATTTGGAAGAGGAACTTCCGTTTATGGCAACGGAGAATATCATGATGTATTGCGTGAAGAATAAAAACGGAGACAGACAGGTTCTGCATGAGGCAATTCGCCAGCATTCCGTGAAGGCGGCAGAACAGGTGAAATTGTATGGAAAGAAGAATGATTTGTTGGACAGAATCAAAGCCGACGACACATTTGCGCTTTCTGATGAAGAGATTGAGATGTTGATGCAGCCGGAGACATTTACCGGAATGGCTGCACATCAATGCGACAAATTTTTAAAAGAGATTGTGGCACCAGTGCTGGAACAGTCTAAGGATGAACCAAGTGTTACAGCGGATATTAATGTCTGAAAGGAGTTTGAAATATGTTAACAGCGATTGTAGGTACGAACTGGGGCGATGAAGGAAAGGGAAGAATGGTAGACCTTCTGAGCGAGGATTATGACGTAGTTGTTCGTTATCAAGGCGGAAACAATGCGGGTCATACAGTGATCAACGAAAAAGGAAAATTTATTATGAACCTGATGCCGTCAGGGATTTGCCGTGAGGATACGGTGAATATTTTAGGACCAGGAGTGGTAATAGATCTGGAACATTTATACGGAGAGGTACAAAAACTGGAGGAAGCAGGTGTTTCTGTAACTCCAAAGAATTTAAAAATCAGTGACAGAGCAACGATTTGTATGCCATATCACAAGCTTTTAGACTGTCTGGAGGAAGATCGTCTGGCAGATAAAAAGTTTGGTTCTACACGTCGTGGAATCTCGCCCGTATATGCGGACAAATATATGAAAAAAGCGTTCCGCATGGGTGATCTGCTTCACATGGATACATTGAAGAAAAGACTTGCAGATGTGCTTGAATGGAAGAATCTGACTGTGGAAGGCGGATATAAAAATGCGCCGGTTCAGGTGGACGAGATGTTTGCATGGCTTGAAAAATACGGTACATTTTTTGCATCATTTGTATGCAACACAACAGAGTATCTTTCAGATGCAATGAATGATGGAAAATCAATTATTTTTGAAGCACAGCTCGGAGCACTTCGTGATATTGATTTTGGTATTTATCCATATACATCAGCGTCCACAACATTGGCAGCATATGCACCGATTGGAGCAGGCGCACCATTTGCAAAATTAGATGAGAGCATTGGTATTATGAAAGCGTACTCAAGTTGTGTAGGTGAAGGACCATTTACATGTGAGATGTTTGGAGAAGAAGCAGAGGCTCTTCGTATGGCAGGCGGTGAGTATGGTGCAGCAACAGGAAGACCAAGAAGAGTCGGTGGATTTGATGTGGTTGCTTCCCGTTATGGTGCGAAGATGCAGGGATGCACATATGTTGCATTGACAAAGTTAGATGTGCTTTCTTATATGGATGAGATTCCGGTTTGTACGGCTTATGAGTTGAACGGAGAAGTGATTCATACATTCCCTTCTGACATTGACTCATTGAATGCAGCAAAGCCTGTATATGAATATATGAAAGGCTTTAAGTGCGATATCAGTGGCTGCCGTACAAAAGAAGATTTGCCAAAAGAAGCACTTGAGTATATCCAATACATTGAAAAAGTGATTGAGTGTCCGGTAAAATATGTTTCTGTAGGAGCAGAGCGTGACGCATATATTAAAATGTTTTAATTTTTAATAATAAAAAGTTGTTTGTCTTATGAGCAGATGAACAACTTTTTTTATTTTTGTGCGATAACTGGTGGAAGTCAATTAAGAAAACAAGTATAATAAAGGAATGTAAAGTGCAAAATAATAAATTGAATGATGAGAGGTATGTTTTGAATAAGAAAGAGAAAGAACAAAGACATGTTATTAAAGAGGTGTATCCGGATTCAATCGCAGAGGAGTTGGAGATTGAAGCCGGGGATGTGCTCCTTGCAATCAACGATCAGGCGATACAGGATGTCTTTGACTACAGATATTTGATAAAAAATGAATATATTGAGGTGTTGGTCGAAAAACAGGATGGGGAAGAATGGCTTCTGGAGATTGACAAAGATTATGATGAAGATCTTGGAATTGAATTCGAGAATGGGCTTATGAGCGAATACCGTACCTGCAGCAACAAGTGTATTTTCTGCTTTATTGATCAGATGCCGCCGGGAATGCGCGAGACACTTTATTTTAAGGATGACGACTCCAGACTGTCCTTTTTGCAGGGAAACTATATCACGTTGACAAATATGAAGCTGCCTGATATTGAACGTATCATACAGATGCATTTGGCGCCGATCAATATATCCGTGCAGACTACTAATCCGGAATTGCGATGTAAGATGCTGCATAATCGTTTTGCGGGAGAGAAACTGAAATTTTTAGATATCCTATATGAAAACCATATCGAGATGAATGGTCAGGTTGTTGTATGTAAGAATGTCAATGACGGGAAAGAGCTGGAGCGGACGATCGACGATCTCTCAAAATTTCTTCCGTTTATGAGAAGTGTGTCTGCGGTGCCGGCAGGAATTACAAAGTACCGAGAAGGCCTGTATCCGCTTGAGCTATTTACGAAAGAAGAAGCAGGGCAGGTGATCGATATGATCGAGAGCCGCCAAAAGAAATATTATGGGAAATTTGGTCTGCATTTTATTCATGCCAGTGATGAATGGTATATTCTGGCGGGACGGGAATTTCCGGAAGAAGAACGCTATGACGGATATATTCAGCTGGAGAATGGTGTCGGAATGATGCGTCTTTTGATCAATGAATTTCAGGAGGCATTAGAGCAGCTTCGAAGAAGTCAGGAATATGAACAGATGAAGAAATCATTTTCAAGAACGGTTACAATTGCCACAGGTAAACTGACCTACCAGACAATCAGTAAGTTTGCTGAGACATTGATGGAAGAATTTCCGGGACTTACCGTTCATGTATATGCGATTCGCAATGATTTCTTTGGTGAGACGATTACCGTGTCAGGACTGATTACCGGTCAGGATCTGATCGGTCAACTGAAGGAAAAGAAGGAAAGTGGCGTGAAACTTGGTGATACGCTTCTGATTCCAGGCAACATGCTAAGAAGCGGTGAACAGGTATTTTTGGACGATCTGACAGTGGAAGACGCAAGGCGGGAACTTGAGATGGAGGTGACCGCAGTGGAATCAGGTGGACAAGATCTGATCGATGCGATATTGAATGTGGATTATGCTATGGAAAGAGAAAATGATAATTTTGTCTATATACAGGCATATAAAAAAGATGAAAAATAATAAAAAGTTGGGGAATTCTCCTGTGAGGAAATGAAATCACAGGAGAATTTTTTGTTGCGTTAGAAAATATTATAACAGGATATTGGAAACACTAAACAAATTTAAAATTATATTTTATTGTATTGAAATTCAAAAATAAAGATGATATAGTTTGTATATATAAAAATAAAGTTTGAATGAAGGTGAGAAAATGTCATTTACAGAAGAAAAAAGAGAATGGATTAAAAAGTATATGTTAGAGAAGATTCGTCAGGATGATGGCGCATATGCCCAGAAAACGATGGAAAACTTTGAGGTCTCTATTACGACTGTAAAAAGATATCTGAAAGAGTGTGTGGAACAAAAAATCATCGTTCCGAATGCGGATAAAGAATGTGGATATTGCTTGATTACTGTGGAAGAAGAGTGGGAGGTGGACAATGTTGAAGACTTGGAAGAAGATACATTTTACTTTGACAAAGTATTCCCGATTTTAAATGATCTTTCCGAGAATTCTAGAAAGATTTGGTATTATGCGTTTACAGAGATGATGAATAATGCAATTGAACATGCGAAGGCAAAAAGAATCTGTTGTAAGGTGAAGAAAGATGTACTGTATACAGAAATTTCCATTGCAGATGACGGGATTGGAATTTTCAACAGTATTCGACAATATGCCGATCAGCAGCTTCATATCAAGATGGACACGGCACAGGCAAGGATGGAATTGTATAAAGGAAAATTCACAACGAGTCCAGAGAGTCATTCCGGAGAGGGCATCTTTTTTACTTCCAAGATGCTTGCGCAATTTGCCTTGTGGTCAGAAGATGTGATGTATAGTAATCGGTGTGATGATGAAGCAAAATTTGTAAGAAGTCATTTGATTGCTTATTATACAAAATTGAATCGTATTGGAACGATGGTGCAGATGAAATTGGAAAATGATACGAAGAGGACGGCACGAGAAGTGTTTGATATGTTTGCGCCTCTTGGGGAAGGGGTTGTAAAGACTCTGATTCCAATGAAAGAATTTTGTCGTCAGGGCGAACCGGTTGCAAGATCGCAGGCGAGGAGAATTCTGAGTCGCTTGGAAGAATTTAAAGAAGTGATTTTTGATTTTTCGGAAATTGATTTTATGGGACAAGGATTTGCCGATGAGATATTTAGAGTGTTTCAGAATCGTCATCCGGATATTGTGTTGACTGTAAATAATGCGAATGAGGAGGTCGCAGGGATGATACAACATGTAAAAAGCAACGGAAACCACTAGTTTTTGTGATTCCCGCTGCTGATATATTAGATGAGATGTGTGCTCTCTAATTTCTCTGTAAAAGCGTCATTAAGTCGGATAACTGGCTTACGAAGTACAAGTCCAAGAAGTAATGCCGGTATCAGGAAGAGAGCAAGTGTACCAAGTTCTTTCCAATAAGTGTTTCCGTAGAATCCGGCGATACATTCGCGCATGGCGTTCATGCTGTGAGTAAATGGAAGCAGCGGATATACTTTTTGGAAAAATTCCGGTGCAACTTCAATTGGGAAGGTTCCACCACTTCCTGCAACTTGCATAACAAGCAGAACAACACAGATTGCTTTTCCGATATCTCCGAATGAAACAGTCAAAGCATAGATGATGCTCACATAGACAATACTTGTGAACCATCCGGCAAGGAGAAATAAAAATGGGTGTTCACATTGAATTTGCAAATAGAACAAATCTCCAAGACAAATGAGTCCGCTCTGTAAAAGTCCGACACCCAGTAAAAGGATACTACGTCCGATATACAACTGGTGAGCTTTCGGATTTCTGAGCTTGGAAACGGTACTTTCCGCTACGGTTACTTTTAACATGGCAACTAATACAATGCCTCCGACCCAAATTGCAAGTGTTGAGTAAAACGGTGCCATGGAAGAACCGTAGTTGCTGATTGGGTAAATAGCATGCTCTGACAGACTGACAGGAGAGGCAAGGAAAGCAGAGACGCTTTCGGAACCTTCTGACAGCAGAGAGGTCAGAATAGCCATGCCGTCGCTTCCGGAGAATGTCATAGTCTGAGAAGCAGAACTTAGCTTTTCGGAAAGATCCGAAAGTAATGAGGCTGATTCATTTAGTGTGCTGTGTACTTCTGATAAATTTGAAGCTGATTTATCAGATGCTTTGGAGATGTTGGATACACTGTTATTCAGCTGCTGTAATAATGTTGAGACAGAAGATCCGGTATTATCAACATTGTTTGCTAAGCTGTCAAGTTCATCTTTTACATTTGTTTCAAAACTATTTTTGACATCTGTAATCGATTGAACGCTGTCGGCAATCAGACGATCGACATCTGCTTTTAAAGCGGTGGCATCTTGGGTAGTGCCGGTGATTTGCGATTGTGCAGAATCTAGTTCATTTTTGATAGATGTCTGATGTTCGATTGCTTCAGCAATACGCCGATTGATTGCATCTACAGAAGGAGTCAGAATAGGATAAGACTCTTTGAGTGCAGTCAATGAATCGGACAGGGAAGTATAGCCGTCTATAAGCTTTTGCACCCGGTCTCCGACAGAGGAAAGTGCTGATGCAGCTGCGTCACTGTCAGAAGAAAAAGAACTAAGAGCAGAGTCTAAAGCGTCTGAGACAGCTGTATAAAACTTTTTGTTGTCTGCCAATGCCTGATTGACAGCGGTGGTAGTTCCGGTAATTGCGGAAGTGAGAGAACTGATGCCATCTCCTGCATCGTTCAGCGCATTCAGGCTGTCCTGTGTTCCGTTTCCGGATTGTTCGAGAAACTCAGAAGTTGTATCGAGCATAAGGGAAGCGGCGTCTGACATATCTGAAAATGCTTGTACAGTGCCGGCGGCAGAGGACAAATCCTGTGAGATATTTGCAAGCGATGCCGCAAGGTTATCTGTTAATGTTTTGTCTCCGGATTGCTTAGAGATATCAGCAACATACTGGAATGCTTCTAAGGCAGTCTTAGAAATAGTCTCTGTAAAGGTACTGTTTACCTGTTGTTGTACAGCAGTTGCCCCCTTGTCTGTTATCTTTGGAGCAATTGCATTTTCTTTTTCGTTGATATAGTAAGTGATCTTAGGATGTGTGACATCAGGAGAAAAAAGACTCATCATGTCCTGGCTAAAATCTTTTGGAATCACTAATGCTGCATAGTAACGTCCTGACTTGACTCCTTTTTTAGCATCCTTTGCATTTGTGAAGACCCAATTGAGTTGTGTGTTTTCGTGCAATTCAGATAGAATCTGATCACCTAAGTTTAGTTTGACCGGAATCAGTTCACCGTCGTACCCTTTATCCTGGCTGGCTATAGCAACTTTCAAGTCTCCTGTATTTCCATATGGATCCCAGCTTGCAGCAATGTTGAACCACGCATAGAGGGAAGGAACAATGGTAATTCCGAGAGTAACAATCAACGCAATGACGTTTTTACGGATTTTCTTGATGTCGTGATAAAAAATCTGAAATATATTCTTCATGGTCTTACTCCTCCTCCTTTTTGCGGAATGATTCCAGCATTTCATTGAAAGACATACCTGCGAGTTTCTGTTGATTGGCAAATGCGCTGTGGAAATATTCCACTATAATAAGCCATGTTGCAATCAAAATGATGGATAGAATCCAAAGAACAAGGAATACGAGTTTGGATTCCAGACTGAACATCAAAATCAGGAAAATCAGAGGAACAATCAAAATAGCAAGGAACCCAATTTTTATCATTTTCTGATAGTTCTTTTCAAATGCCTGTGCTTTGGAAGCGGTTTGTATCTGCAATTCTTCTTGTGACAACGAAGCAGAAAGAAGCATAGAAAGCTGTAGCTTTTTTCCTACCACTTCAGTTGGCGTTTCGCCGATCATCAATTCCGTTTCGGCTAATTTCTGATCAAACAGTCGGTTGAGCCCAGATAAAAGAGGTCTGATACCAAGTCCGATCAAAAGGGAGATTGGCACATACAGTAGTAAAATGAGCAGATTATGTATATAAGTGCTCCCGTACATTCCAGCAATACATTCTCTCATTGCAGTGACACCATAAGTAAATGGGAGCAATGGATGCAGATTTTGGAAGA
>UMIG01029416.1_pt1 | contig 12099 bp, 15 predicted proteins | sample 1965761 | NCBI WGS metagenome assembly UMIG01 (sample SAMEA4836122, study PRJEB28245) | human gut metagenome | biome: gut microbiome; material: fecal sample | place: Denmark | collected 2008 | reverse complement strand
CCAAAGTTCACTGAACCTATGACAGTTATTTTATATGACAGAACTAACAAGGCAATCATGCAGTATGAAGCATACCCGGAAATAGAAAATGGTGTTTTGCGGTTACTTGATTCTGATTTATTGTATCAGGAGCATGATTGTGAATGGGATAACATGATAAGAGGTGATTAGGTTAGTGAAGGACACAATACAAATTCTTGAATTGTTTGGTGGAATAGGTTCACCAAGAGTTGCATTAAAAAATATGGGTGTCTCAGTAAAATCTATTGATTATGTGGAAATTGATGAAAAAGCAGTAAGGTCATACAATGCAATGTTTGAACAGGAAGCTGCATATTGTCCACAGACTGTTGTTGGGTGGAATCTACAACCCGATATTTTAATTCATGGTTCACCTTGTCAGGATTTTAGTATTGCAGGACACCAAGGGAAAGCAACCGCAGCAGGTGGAAGAATCAATATGGGACAAGGTGCAGATGAAGGTTCAGGAACAAGATCATCACTAATGTGGGAAACGGTACACATCATTGAACAAATGGGGGCATGGAAACCAACTGTTGTGATATGGGAAAATGTCAAGAATGTTTTATCAAAACACATGATTCATAACTTTAACCGTTATTTAGATTACATGAAGATGTTAGGCTATACAAATAATTATAAAATATTAGATGCTCGTGATTATGGAATACCACAAGCACGTAAAAGATGTTTTACTGTATCGGTTTTAGGTGATCAACCTTTTGATTTTAACTTAATGTGTAAAAGACCTATGCGGCACCTTTCCACTTTTCTTGAATCAGGTAATGTTTCTGATTGCTATATGGTTACACAACCAAGCGTATATAATTCAATCGGTAAAAAAGGAATTAGAAGGGCAACGATTATTAAAGACTACGCAAATACAATTACTACTAGACAGGATAGAACTCCGGCACAAGTTATTGACTGTGGTAATGAAAAATACAGATACTTGACAGAATTGGAATGTTGGCGGTTAATGGGATATTCTGATGAAGATTATTATAAGGCAGAATCAACTTGTAAAGTTGAGCCGGGAAGAATGAATAGGACGTTATATCATCAAGCCGGAAATTCAATAGTTGTACCTATATTTGAAGAAATGTTTAGAGTAATCATAAATAATATTTTGGAAAGGAATTGATAAATATGGGATATAAAAATTGTGAAGGATATGTTGACCCAACCGCAGGTGTGGCAATGGGACACGTGAAGAAAGAAGAACAAGACATTGACAAGCTGAACCACAAAGTCATACAGTCTTTTCGACTACTTGTAGACCTTGCCGGGTTTGAGATTGTCGGAAGGGTAACTTTAAAACACAAGAAATCAGGGAGAATATTCAGATGAAAGAAATTATTGATAAAATTGGAGAATCCGCAATACTGGAACAACTGGCAGAAGAATGTACGGAATTGGCAAAAGCAGCTTTAAAATTAAGTAGGGTAATGAGGAAGGAAAACCCTACACCTGTAACTGAAAATGATGCATTTGATAATTTGGTAGAAGAAATTGGTGATGTTCGTTTATTATCAAAGGTGACAGATTTTATGTATGATGGTATTGACACAAAAGATTTGGAACAATATAAGCTGCAGCGTTGGAAGAACAGAATAAAAACGGGTGACCAAAGGGTATTGCGGTTGTAGTGGTTACGGTTCAAGTTACACTTAACTACGGTTAAAACTACGGTTAAAATCCTTTATTTATGCAGTATTTACGGTTGACTACGGTTAAGAGTGAGTTCTTTATATTTTTACTTTTATTGATTTATAGTATAGTGTAAAAAAGTAAAAATATAAGAATATAGAATTTAAGTGTAAGCGTAGTTAAGTGTAAACATTAGTAAAATCAAGGCTTTGCAGTATTTTTTAGGTTGTTTTTAACCGTAGTTGAACAGTAGTTTTTGAGAAAGGAAGGTAAGAATGAGCGAAAAAAAGAAATATTTGACTGCTGAACAGTACCTTAGTCAGCTAGGAACGATAGATGAAGCTATCAATCAGGACATAGAACGATTGTCAGAGATGAAACTAAATGCTATGAGTACAGGCGGTATTGATTACAGCCGGGAACGTGTACAAACTTCTGCTGTCGGGGACAGATTATGTTCTGATGTTGTACGTTATACTGAACTTGATGCACACATTAATGCACGAATAGATAAATTTGTTGATGCAAAAGAACAGATTATCAGGGAAATTAGGGAATTACATCAAGTAGATTACATAAAAGTGTTGTACAGAGTTTATGTTCAACAAAAAAGTTTAAAAATTACTGCCGCTGAAATGAAGAAATCATATCGTTTTGTACGTGACGTACATAAAAAGGCACTTGTAGCATTTGAAGAAACGCATAAAAATTTAACATATTTCCTATAAATGCCACTTTTTGCCACTTGTTGCTACATCATGTATGTTGAAATATCTTTATTTTAAGGCTATCATGTAAACTAATGAAATTGTGCAGGTTATTTCATATTAATAACCTGCAATTTTTATTTTGCTTATTGTCTATCTGCTGCAAGGGTGCTTTATAGCCGGACTTTTCACCCGGTGAACCTCCTACCTTGCAGCAGTTTTTGTTATAAAAATGATATATGAAAACAGACATTTTATGATAAGTGAGTTGATTTTCAAAACAAACGAATAGAGGTGAAAATCTTGCCAAAGGCAAAGAATAAATTAGTTGATGAAGCCTTTGCCTTGTATAGGCAAGGCTTGAAATTAAAGGATATTGCTGAAAAACTTGATGTTCCGTCAGGTACTATCAGAAGATGGAAAAGCACATATAAGTGGGGTGGTGAACGTTCAGAAAAAATAACGAACGTTCGAAATGGAAAAAGGGGTGGTCAACCGAATAACAAAAACGCAGTTGGTTCTGGTGCACCCGAAAAAAACACTAATGCAATCAAGCATGGACTGTTTTCAAAGTATTTACCTAAAGAATCACTTGATATTATTGATTCACTGGTAGAAAAATCACCGCTTGATTTGATTTGGGATGCAATTCAGATACAATACGCTGCAATCATCCGGGCACAACAGATTATGTTTGTTGAAGATAGAAATGATAAGACTATTGAAAGAGTTGCTGAAAGTTCAGGTGAAACATTTTCTGAAAAGTGGGAAGTACAGCAGGCATGGGATAAACAGGCTAATTTCTTAAAAGCACAAAGTAAAGCTGTAGATTCTTTAAAAAACATGATCAAGGATTATTTGGAACTAGAGGGGAAATCAAAGGCAGATGCAAATGCAACTGCTACAGACTGGAAAACAGCTATCATTGAGATTGCTAAAAGAAGGGCTGAAAAACATGAATGATTTTTTGGAAATACTTGATTATTATTACGATCACCCAGTAGCTTTCTTTGAAGATGTTCTTGATATGAATCCGGATGATTGGCAGAAAAAGGTAATAAATGATTTAGTAATACATCCTAAAGTTTCAGTCAGATCAGGGCAGGGAGTAGGTAAGACGGCATTGGAAGCCGGAACTATTATTTGGTTTCTTACCTGTAGACCTTATTCAAGAGTGATAGCAACAGCCCCTACTATGCAACAGTTATATGATGTACTATGGGCTGAAATCGCAAAATGGTTAAATCGTAGCAAAGTAAAAGACTTGTTAAAGTGGACTAAGACAAAAGTTTATATGATTGGTGATGAAGAACGATGGTTTGCCACCGCTAAGACTGCAACTAAACCGGAAAATATGCAGGGATTTCACGAAGATCACATGTTGATTGTAGTAGATGAAGCATCAGGTGTTGCAGATCCGATTATGGAAGCAATACTTGGTACACTTACTGGTAAAGATAATAGGTTGCTGATGTGTGGAAACCCTAACCGATTGGAAGGGGTTTTTTATGATTCACATAATGCTGACAGAGATAAATTCAAAACATATAAAGTAAGTTCATTGGATTCTAAACGTACCAGTAAAGAAAATATAGAAATGCTTTTAAAAAAATATGGTAAGGATTCGGATGTTGCAAGGGTACGAATTTATGGTGATTTTCCCAAAGGTGCACTTGATTCATTGATTTCAATGGAAACAGTTGAACTTGCTTGTGATAATTCGATTGAAGAATCTGAAATAACAACTTCCAACATACTTCATGTTGGTTGTGATGTTGCCCGGTTCGGTGACGATAAGACGGTTATTACACCAAGAATAGCCGGAAAAATATTTCCATTCACAAAGTATTCAAAAAAGAGCACAATGGAAACCGCAGGGAATGTAATACTGACCTGTAAGGAATATATGCAGAAATATCCAAAATTAAAACGCTGCATCATAAAGATAGATGATACTGGTGTTGGTGGCGGTGTGACAGATAGATTAAAGGAAGTTGTTGGAGAAGAAAAACTTCCCTATGTAGTTGTTCCGGTAAATAACGGTTCAACGGCTACGGATGATTATTATGCTAATCTTGGTTCACAGATATGGGGAGAATTAAGGGACGCATTAGAAGAAAATTTTAGTTGTATGATGCAGGAAGAAAAAAGTAAACCAGTCATTGAGTTACCTTATGATGATGAAATGATAAAACAGTTGTCAAACAGACGTAAAAAAATAACATCAAAAGGCAAAATTCAACTAGAGAGTAAGGATGATATGAAAAAGCGAGGAATAGGAAGTCCTGATATTGCTGATTCAATTACACTTGCATTTTACGAACCTAAGACTTGGTTGTACTAGAAAATTATGAGGTAATAGAAACTATGAATATTAAAATTCACAATGATATTTGGAAGGTGAAATTGACAAGTGGAAATAAAAAAAAGATGACCCCAGACAGTGAACACTACAATTTGGGATTGTGTGAGTATGACAGACAGGTCATCAATATCAGAATGGGGTTATCTGCATCAGTAGCAAGGTCTACTATCATCCATGAATTAGTACACGCTTTTCGGTTCTCTTATGGTAATCAGGTAGAGGGTGAAGAACAGATGTGTGATTTCTTTGGTGTTCATGGTGATGAAATCATTGACCTTACAGATAAGATTATGGAAGGGGTGATTGGAATTGCTAACAAAAGAAGAAATAAAAATGTTCATTGATGAAGATGCAGCATCAACAAAAAAGCATTTTGCCCGGATAGGCGAACGGTATTTTGACGGTGACCATGATATTAAAAATTACAGAATGTTTTACTTTAATTCTGATGGTCAGCTTGTGGAAGATACAAGCCGTGCAAATGTGAGAATACCACACCCATTTTTCAAGGAACTGACAGAACAGGGTACACAGTACACTCTTTCAGGTTCAGATGGTTTTGTATTCAGTGATGTGCCTGAACTACAGAGTGAACTTGATGCAAGATTCAATAATAACGATGATTTTATTGATGAACTGTCAGAAACGCTTACAGACTGTCAGACAAAAGGTTTTGCTTATATGTACGCTATGAAAGACAGCACTGACAAGCTGAAATTCACGTGTGCTGACAGTATCGGTGTTGTAGAAGTAGAAGCACGATTTGCAGAGGACGGAAAAGACCATGTAATTTACTGGTATGTTGACCGGGTTGACAAGGAAGGTCACAGAATCAAGAAAATCATGGATTGGGATGATGAACAGGTTGTTTATTATGTTCAGACAGATGAAGGGGAAATACAGCTTGACGATAAAGCCAAGGTAAATCCAAGACCACATATACTGTATCAGGTTGACGGTGATGATAACACCTATATTGATTCACTTGGTTTCTTGCCATTCTTCCGGTTGGATAATAACAAGAAACAGTTCAGCAATCTGAAAGCGGTAAAAGACCTGATTGATGATTATGACCTTATGGCATCCAGTCTTTCCAATAACCTGATTGACTTTGATCATCCATTATATGCGGTCAAAGGGTTTGAAGGTAATAACCTTGATGAATTGCAGCAGAATCTTAAGACAAAAAAGATTGTTGGTGTCGGTTCAGATGGTGGTATTGAAGTACATACAGTAGATGTACCGTATGAAGCCCGGAAGGTTAAGTTGGAACTGGATGAAAAGAACATATATCGTTTTGGTATGGGGTTGAACTTGTCAGGTCTGAAAGATACATCAGCAACAACCAATATTGCAATCAAGGCAGCATATTCCCTGTTGGATCTGCGATGTAAGCACCTTGAAAGAAACATCAAGCGGTTCTTGCGTAAGATCGTGGCGGTGTGCATTGATGAAATCAATCAGCAGAACGGTACAGATTATCAGATCACAGATGTTTATTTTGAGTTCACCCACGAAGTAATGAGTAATGAACAGGAAAATGAACAGAATGAACTTACAGAAGCACAGAAACAACAGGTACAAATCAACACCCTGTTATCACTGGCACAGATTTTTGGTGATGATTTGACGATTCAGTATATTTGTGATGTTCTTGATATTGATTATGAAGATGTGAAGGACAAGTTGCCGGATAATGAAGCTGATAAGGTACAGCAGGTGCAAGATGATCTTGATTCTATTATACCGGATGATGAAGGTGGTGGAATAGGTGAACAAGGCACAGAAGGAAGTACAACAGACACAACTTAACGATGAAAAGAAAGTAATCAAGCTGTTAGAACTGGTATATGAACAGGCGAAAAAGGATTGTGAACAAAAAATCAGGGAACTGTCAGCAAGGACAGACCTTGAAAATCTGCAAAGCATCATATACCAAAAAGAATATCAGCAGATTATGGTTGATCAGATTGAATCAATCTTGTATGACCTGCATGAAGGACAGTTTACAACAATAGCTGATTACTTACAGCAATCGTACATAAACGGCTATGTTGGTATGTACTATGACTTGCATCTTAGTGGTATACCTTTGGTTGTTCCAATCAACCAAGATCAGGTTGTCAAGGCAGTTCGTACAGACAGTAAATTGTCAGACAGTCTTTACAACAGACTTGGTGAAGATGTGGGTTATCTTAAGCGTTCAATTCGTGCTGAACTTTCAAGAGGGATTGCAAGCGGTTCAACTTGGAATGAAATGGCATTAAGGATTACCAAGGGTATGAACAGCCCTTTTCGTAAAGCATATAACAATGCAATACGGATTGCCCGGACAGAAGGTCATAGAATACAGAATGAAGCAGCCCTTGACGGTCAGCATGGTGCAAAGAAAAAAGGTGCTGATATAGTCAAACAGTGGGATGCCACACTTGACAGTAGGACAAGACCGGAACACAGAGAAGTAGATGGACAGATCATGGAACTTGATGAACCTTTCGATGTTGGCGGTGAGAAAATGCAAGCACCGGGTGTTGGTGGTTCTGCAAGGAATGTCTGCAACTGTCGGTGTTGTCTGCTGCAACGTGCAAAATGGGCTTTAGACGATGATGAACTAAAGACATTACAAGAACGTGCAGCATTCTTTGGATTGGATAAAACACAGTCTTTCAACGACTTCAAACAGAAATATTTGAAGTTACCTGACAATGCTGATACAATGAATGTGAAAGAATATGATGTGTTGGCATACACCCAAAAGCTAAAGGGTGCAATGAGTAGTTCAGATTACGATGAATACATGAAGATTCTGACTGAACACAGTAATACATCACTTCAAAAACTGTATGCAAAGTATGCTGATAAAATAAGTGGAGTCAGTAAAGGAAAAAGTGGATATTATAGACCTGCTGACAACAAACTGGTTTTCTCTTACCCTATTCAAAGGTACATTGATAACGGAAAGAGTAAATACGGAACATTAGCACATGAGTACGGTCACTTTTTTGATGCAAAAGCTGATTATGAGGGGCTTCACTTTAACGAAGTGGAAACAATTCATAGTAAAACAAAGTATCAGACAAACCGATTTGCAAAAGTGGCAAGTTCTTCTGATGAATTTTTGACTGCTGTGAGAAAAGATAGACAGTTTTTGAAATCAATACTGACAGATGATGTTGAAAAAGAACTTAGAGATCATGACGCAAGTGGCGGTGTTCAGGATGCCATTGATGGACTTCTTTCACATCGTATCAACTGGGGACACGGTGACAAATATTACAATCGTAAATATCATTCAGTGAAGCAGCTTAAAGAACATAAAGGTTTACAGGTAGCATATAAAGAACTTGGTATTGATGCAAGTAATCTTAGCAAGGTAGCGAATGAATGTAGGGTTTATGAATCTGCATCTGAAATGTGGGCTAACATCATGGGTGCAGAAGTCAATGGTGGCTCTGAACTGGAATATGTGAAGAAGTACTTGCCAAACAGCTATGAAGCATTCATTGAAATTCTGAAAGGGGTAAAATAATATGAATGAGAAATTACAGAAAGCACTTGAAAGGTATAAGGAAAAATTTAATGATGATTTTCCAACTATTCCGTTTGAAAGTCAGGAAGATGAAGAAATCATTGACATTATTGATGAATGTATCGAAGGAAACAAAGACGTTTATGATCTTGGGTACTTATCACTTGACGATATAATGTATTAAAAAGCAAAGGTACAGAATTGTATACCTTTGCTTTTTATTACCTATATGACCATTATATGAGGTCAGAAAGGGGAATAAAAGGAATATGAAAGCGTTGCACATTCACTTGGTACTGTAGAAAGGTATGGTGATCCTGATTATCTCCCAACTATGGGTTAAATAGTATTTTTAAGGCATCCGCAGGGGTGTCTTTTATTTTGTCCGAAAAAGGCTTATGACGTTTAAACTGCTGCTGAAATGACCCCTGCAACATGGGATATAAACTGTTGACCGTTCCCGGTGACACCGGATATAAAAACATGACGGAGAAAGGAAGAAGAACATGGAATTTTTAAAAGCATTTTTTGGTGATAAGGCTATCACCTATGATGAACTGGTACAGGCAATCAATGCCTATAACGGTGATGAAAAGAACAAAGAGAAGCTGATCAAGATGGTCAACCTCACTGATGGTGGTTATGTGTCTAAGGACAAATACACCAACCTTGAAACTGACCTTTCCGGTAAGACTACAGAACTGACAAAGGCAAACAACTTGATTGAAGAACTGAAAAAGTCAGCCGGGAAAGACGAAGAAACACAGCAGAAAATCACTGCATATGAAACAGAGATTGCAGACCTTAAGAAAGAGAATGCAGAACTGAAAACAGAAAATGCATTGAAATTTGCGTTGGTTGCAGCAGGTGCGGTTGATGTTGATTATCTTGTATTCAAGGCAAAGGAAAAAGGTGAAATCAAACTTGGTGATGATGGAAAAATCAAGGGTGAAGATGATCTGATTTCAGGTCTTAAAACACAGCATCCTACTATGTTTGAAGCATCCAACGGCAATCAGCAGCAGAGTGGTAACAGAAAAATTCTTGAAAACAACCTGCCGGGTGGGGATAAAGACAAGACAGTTACCAAAGAACAGTTCCTTAAGATGGGTTACAACGAAAGAATGAAACTCAAAGAGGAAAACCCGGAGTTATTCAAACAGTTAAATGTACACTAAGAAAGGTTAAAATGGTGAATTAAATGGCAAGAACAGGAAATTTTGGCGGTTTTGCTTTTGATGAAGAAGTATTTACCGGGATGATGCAGGAAGCCGACTATTGGACTACACCAATCATTGCTTCCGGTATCGTGCAGCAGGACAGTTCTATTATGGACTTAATCGGTGAGCATGGAAACGTGGCAACAATTCCAATTTATAAACCGATTGACGCAAATGAAAGCGGTATGGAAGCACTGAACAACGATGGTGAAACAAACAACACACCTGTTGAAATCAGCGGTGACAAACAGACTTGTATGCTTATTCAGAGAATGAAAGCATTCAAGGCTAAAGACTTCACAAAGGAATTAACTGGTGCTGACCCTATGACACTGATTAGAAATAAGATTGCAGGTTATTATGGTCAGGTTTGGGAAAAAGAACTGATGAACATTGCACAGGCAGTATTAGCAGTTGCAGCACTTAGTGATCATGTACTTGATCTTACTAAAGGTACTAAGACAAACATTGAAGCAGGTACAATTTACGATGCAGAACAGGCAGCACTTGGTGATATGGCAGGCGGTCTTGGTCTGATGGTTATGCATTCCATGATCTTCAAAGAGTACAAGAAAATGGAAATGGTTGACTATGATAAGTATGTTGTCAACGGTGTAATTCAGAAAGAAATCACATTGCCAACTATCGCAGGTAAACACGTACTTGTAACTGATAGATTTACAGCTACAGGAGCAAGTGCAGATGCGGTTTACAGCACATATCTGTTTGGCGAAGGTGCATTTTTATCTTGCGATAAGAACAACTATGAGAATCAGTATACAACCAACTATGACCCGGAAGCATCCGCAGGTATTGACAAGTTCTATACAAAGCAGGGTAAGGTGCTGCATCCGAATGGTCTTTCTTTAGCAGTTGATCAGATTGCAAAAGAATCACCGACTTATGCAGAACTTGGTAAGTCTGCAAACTACAGCCTTAAGTTCAATACAAAGAACGTTAAGATGGGTCTTATCAAGTCCAAGGTCGGTACAGCAGTTGTCTAAGAAAGGGTGATCTGATGATATTAGCAGTTGATGAAGTGATGAAATTGCCTGAATTTGCAACGCAAAATGAAAAGGTAATTGAAGAAAAACTGAACGCTGCTGAACTTATGATCAGAGCATACACAAACAACAATTTTCAGAATCGGTTTGTTCGGTTCACCGCTGACAGTTTGGGTAACAGACTGCTTGGAACGTCAGATTTTTTGAAAGTAGGTGATACAGTTCAGATTTCTCAGTCAATGGTGAATGATGGATTGTATAAGATCACTGAACTTGGTGATGATTTCATCAGAGTTGATCAGGAGTTGTACAAAAGTACAAACCTGATCACTAAGGTGGAATACCCTGCTGATGTTCGTGCAGGTGTACTTGAATTACTTAAGTGGGACATTAAGAATAGACCGAAAACAGGGGTCAAGTCTGAAACACTGTCAAGATACAGTGTGACTTACTTTGATCAAGACGCTAACAATCAAGTTATGGGCTATCCTGTTGCCTTACTTGGATTCTTAAAGCCTTATATAAAGGCGAGATTCTGATTATATGAGCGTTGGCGGTAACATTCAAGCATTGTTACAGGTAAAAAAGAACGGTGCTAAAAATGCCATAGGTGAGCGTGTAAACACATGGGTTGATTGTACATCAATCTTAGGTTGGTTGGACTTATCAACAGGTGATTCAAAGCATACAACTTTTTATGCCAAGGTTCAGGAAAGTACACACATTTTCTTGTGTGACTTTACCAACCTTAAGAATCTGTCAACTGATTGGGTTTGGAATCCATTCAGTTTTCTGACAGGTGTGATCAGTAAGACGGATGAACAGGAAACCGTTAATGTGACAAGTGACAATGCAAGAATGGTTGTAAATGGTGAAGTGTATGAAATCCTTCTGATTGATGACCCTATGAATATGCATGATCATTTAGAAATCTATTTAAGATTTATAGGGGGTCAGTAGTATGTCAGTTGAGTTTACAGATAACACAGAAAAAATTAAAGCTGCATTATCGGAAGGGGTTATTGGATTCCTTCACGAAGCAGGTGGTGAAATACAGGCACAGACTCAAAGAAACAGCCGGGTTGATACCGGACAAACAAAGGGGTCTTACAAATATATGGTTGATGAAGGAAAAGATGAATCAACTGTTGCTGTAGGTTCAGACCTTGAAAATGCGATTTGGGAAGAATTTGGTACTGGTGAATATGCACTGCATGGTGATGGAAGAAAAGGCGGTTGGGTTTATAAGAGTAATAAAGACGGTAAATTTTACCATACTTACGGAAAAACACCACGACAACCACTCACAAAAGCATTTCAGAGTGTAGCCCCAAAGATAAGGAAACAGCTTGTAAATGTCATTAAACAGAATTTAGGGGGTTAATTATGGTTGATATGCTTGGTTTTATTTCTGATCAGCTTGATCAACTTGGTATTCCCTATGAATTTGGTGAATGGACGGGTGAAATTAGCTATCCTTACTTTGTCGGTTCGTTCAATGAAACTGAACACAGATTAGAGGACGGATATACAGGCGGTGTGTTTACACTTGACGGTTGGTCAAGGGGGTCAAAATTACCGCTTGCAGAAATAAATGACAAAT
>UMIG01027508.1_pt1 | contig 12209 bp, 13 predicted proteins | sample 1965761 | NCBI WGS metagenome assembly UMIG01 (sample SAMEA4836122, study PRJEB28245) | human gut metagenome | biome: gut microbiome; material: fecal sample | place: Denmark | collected 2008 | reverse complement strand
CCCTGTAAAATCAACGTTTTTTGGACATGAGGGCCTGAACTCCCGATACCCTCAAAATAAAATTTTTTAGCGCATTTTGTGTAACGTTTTGTGTAACGTTTTTTAAGATACTCTGCATTACACACAGAAACCCCCTGTTGCTTGCCGCAATACCACGCACAGATACAGTCACATTTTATTCGAACATATCAGTTAGTAGGCACAATGTATAATATTCATTCTCACAAAAATATCATAATTTATGGAGGAAAAAAATGAATATTACAAAGGATATTTTTAAACGTGCAACATTACAGGGACTTGCAGATTATCTTATCTATGGGTCAGCTATTGAATCATTTTACCCGGAAAAAGACTACAACACAAAATTAGAAAAAGCTTACAAAGAATATGAAGAAAATTTGAAAGCACAGGATATAGAATCCATTCAGCCTTTCGTAGACCTTGCCAACAATCTTACAAGTGAAGTCGCAGAAGCTTATACCGCTATCGGCCTTAAAGCCGGATTCCTGATTCTATTTGATATCCTGAAAGAATTGGAAAAGTAATCCAACCCCTGTCCACCACCTCACCGCCCAGCGTTCCGCAGGATGCCCGAAGCATCGGTGTACCTAACAGGGCGGTGGGATGTTCGGGCAAGCGTCACTTTACTCCAGCTCTCAGCCAAATTTCATCATTCTCCGGAATCATTTCTTATTTCTTCAATAATCTTCCCAATATTACATGTCACTTTTCCTTTACACATATGAATGTCCTCATTGATTTTTTTCTCCTGTTCAATGGCAACGTCCACTTTCTTTGCCAACTCGCCTATATCAGAATTTTTCTTTGGATTTATACCTGTTCTTGCCAACAGAAGTTTATAAATAAATCTCTGATTACCAGCCTTTTGATTCCTAATTATTTCTTCCTCATTCGGCTTAATATCTTCCTCATACGCATGTTCAAAATGTAACAATAGAAATAGTTCAAACGCTGGATTACTAACTGCCAAAATATTATTTTTCTCGCCTAATGTTACAACAGTATCGTAGTCCTGAACCTTTTCCTCAAAAATATCTGCATCAAAAACAATAACCATTTTATCATGTTCTTCATCAAATGATATTTCTGGATTCTTCTTCTGACTTTCTGCAAACGCAATCAATTTTCTCGGAAAACTAATATCCTTATCTTCCTCTGTTTTTTCTAGCAAACGAATGTCAATTAGTGGATGTATATTCAAAGATTTACGAATATCAATCAATTTTCGAAAATACCATGTCTCTGTGTTTGCACCTTCACAAATAAAGAAATACTTACGATATGGCTCTATCTGTTTTTCATAATCTGTGCTTCTGCTGTTCCAGTTTGTATAACTTCTAACAGGAGGCATACCTATTCCTCCCCTCTAAATTCAAACGTGCTAAATACCGGAATAGCCCCATACCTGCCATCCAGATATGCTTTGCTTAATACTTTATCGTACCTTTCCTTAAACCGATCCAACGAATAGATTTCGCTTGCGTTTTTTCCATTTCGTTCAATAAACCATATTTCATCTCTTCGGAAAATACTTTGATCCATAATGGAAGACTCATGGGTTGTGAAAAGTAACTGCATTCTTTCTTCATTATGAAGCTGCATAAACAGTTGCAAAAATCTCTCTGTCAATTTTGGATGTAAACTTCTCTCCAACTCATCCACAACATACAGCATATCTTCCCGCTTATTCAAAAGCATATCCATCAAATCAAACAATCTTCTTGTTCCGTCAGATTCTTCTTCAAATCCAAAATCATAAAATGATTTCACATGATTCAACCGGATTGTCGTCACTTTCGGTTCTTCGTGGCCTTGTACTTCGATATTAAAGAAACTTTCATTGGATCTCATCGTCATACGAAAAGATGGATTTTCCTGTTCTTCTATCCGACTTTTCACATGATGCATTACTTTATCAAATACAGGTTTCGGCATGGCATTTGATAACTCATCTAATGATATCTCTTCAATTTTCACTTTACTGATTCCAGTATCAAAAGTTTCAATCAATTTATTAATCAGCTTTAGGGAGTCCGCATCATAATAATACTCCAAATCAATCAGCGGTGTATTCGGTGTTATGACTGCTATATGATTCTCTATCCAATCATACACCTCCTTGAAAAACAACAGCTTTGACCGTACTGTATATTTCTTTCCCCTGTTCATTTCTGTTAAAAATAATGAACTTTCATTTCCCTCAAAATCATCTGCATAAATTTCAAATTTATTTTTTTCTGTATTCGACAAGGTAATCGTACTGTCTAATATAGGACGCTTATTTCCCTCTCTTTCAAACAGGCATCGTGCCGTTCCATTCTGATAAAGTTCATACAACCATTCTGACATAATTTTTCTTTTACTCAAAACAACCGAAAAACCATATGCATAAAACTTATCACCAACTGTAATTTGTACCTCAAAACTACTTTCTCTTTCTTTGTTTTCTTCTCTGTTTTTGCAAAACATTCCTACTGCTTCCATAGGAACACCTTTGCTGATACATTCCTTGAAAAATCGGAAAAATTCTACTAAATTTGTTTTACCAGAAGCATTTGCACCATAAACTACTCCGTATTTTAATAACTGTGTGCTTTTTATTTTCAGTCTATGATTTGCATTTGTTCTGATCTTATTTGATGAGATCATTGTTAATTCTGTTGCACGATCAAAAGATTTAAAATTTTCTATACTAACTTTCACTAACATTTCTATCCACCTCCATCCTCATTATATGCTTTCCCATTCACAAAGTCAATTTCATTGTGATATTTGGAGATTTTTCCGTTAAATATTGTAGTTATTTCTCGTTTTTGACATTTTATTCTTAAAAGTGGATATAAAAATAGCACCAGACATTTACTAACTGGTACACTCATAATATATATTTGCTCAACCAGATGATTATTTGGCAGGCATAGCATTCTCCTGCATCTCTCAGGGTTTCCCCTTGTCAATACCATCGGCGTGTGGTCGCTACGAAATTTACCACCTCAAACAATCACCTGAGTAAAGCCTAAATACAAAAAACAAGAAGCTATCCGGCAGGCGTACCATTCTCCTGCATCTCTCGGGTTTCCCCTGTCAAGCCAACGGCGTGTGGACGGGTACGAAATCTTCCACCTCAGATAACTTCTTATCCATTGTGTCTTTATCATACCTGAATGATTACTTTTTGTAAAGGTTTACAACTGTCTCTCCATCGTTTTTCATGTGCAAACAAAAACTTCCGTTGTCTGTTAAAAAAGGTACTGCCAAAAATGACAGTACCCTATCCTCAAAAAAAAGATTTATTTTCTTTTCCTAAATTTCAATTTCACTGCACCGATGCCAGCCAGTGCACTTCCTGCCAATGCATAAAGGGAAGCAAAGCTTGTTGGATCGCCTGTTTTCGGCGGCTGTTTTCCAGTAGAATCTTTCTGGCTGTTGTCTGATTCAGAATCGCTGTTATTCTGGGAATCGTTCTCGTTCTGGTTGTCGTTGTCATTGTTGTTCTGAGAACCGTTCTCGTTCTGATTGTCGTTGTTATTGTCTGGATTCTGATTATCTGGTTTGTCCGGTTTTTCCTCATCCGGGTTTCCTGGAATAGGCTCCCAGTGTCCTTCTTCTGGATGATAAACAGTTTCTACCCAAGCTTCTTTGTCAACTACCCATTCTTCATGAGTCTTAGCAGGGTGCTCAATAATCTCAGTTTTTCCTGGTACATCTACAATCCACTGCCATTCCCAGTGTGTCTCAGCAGGATGCTCAACAGTCTCAGTCCAAGCTTCTTTGTCTACAATCCACTGTTTCTCGATAATAGCATCATGGTGGATAGTCTCAGTCCATTCAGGTTTGTCAATGATAGTCTCGTAATGACCTTCCTCCGGTGAAATCAGATCACCTTTCTCATAATGACCCTCTTCCTCATGGTGAACAGTCTCATCCCAAGCTTCCTTAACAAGAACCTGTTCGTCCCAAGCCTCCTTGATGAGTTCATCCCAAGCTTCCTTAACAAGTACCTGTTCGTCCCATGCTGGTTTGTCGACAATCCATTCCTGACTTAAACCGTACTGAACACATCCATTTTCATAATTGTTTTTAATGTGATCTCTAATTTCGCTTCCAGACTGTGTTTTAAATCCACAGTTATAGCAAACTTCAAAATTGTCATAATGACCCTCTTCCTCATGATGTACTGTCTCATAAACCGCCTCATGGTGCTTGTACTCAGCCTCATGATGAACAGTCTCATACTCAGCCTCATGATGGATTACCTCATCCCAAGCTTCCTTATCTACTACCCACTTATCAGGTCCATATACAGCTTCCTTATCTACTACCCATTCCTCATGAGTCTCAGCAGGATGTACAACCTCCTCGTCCCAAGCTTCCTTAACCACTACGTCCTCGTAATGTCCCTCCTCAGGATGCTCAATCTCCTCAGTCCATGCTTCCTTATCCACTACCTCGACTCTCTCAGAATGACCCTGTTCAGCAGAGATAGGAATCTCCTCAGTCCAAGCTTCCTCATCTACAACAGTCTCATAATGTCCCTCTTCCTTATGCTCGATAGTCTCAGTCCAAGCTTCCTTGTCCACTACCCATGTAAATCCCTCACGAATACCTGTTTCATTCACCGGAATAAACGGGGCAAACTCTTCGCTGTCAGCAACAACCCCTGTCTCTTCCACTGCATCAGCAGAAACAACTCCAACATTTCCCATTGTCAATGTTACCGCAGTCATTAATGCAATTACAACTTTTCTTTTCATTTGTATATTCCTCCTAAAATAAATGTATTTTGCGGCAAGTTTTATTCCCTGCTGTTACCTTTCAATATACAAAAAAAATTATAGAATTATAATCCCATAATTTTTCTCATACACTTTTTTCATTAGTCATAACTCGCCATTTAACTCGCTATGAGTTAATACATTAAGTCTAACTCACTGTGACTTAAAAAGCAATATCATAATTCACTTTCATATAAAATATTTATGAGGTGAATTTGAATTGAACTATGCAGAAAGAATGAGAAATTTAAGACAGGATCATGACCTGTCACAAAAACAGATTGCCGATATGTTGGGAATAGCTCAAACTACCTATTCACAATATGAATTAGAAAAAAGACCAATGCCAATCGACTACCTGATAGCCTTATGTAAGTTTTATCAAGTGTCCTCTGATTATATGTTAGGTTTTAGCGACAAAAAGTAAAACCTTTCTTCTTTATAAGCCCAGATCCACTGGGCTTTTTTGTTGTCCATCATTTTCCCAGTCCATCCTGTTTCCATTATTTAGGAATCTTTTTTATATCCTCCTTTAAAAACTGCCGGCATTTTTATACCTTAGAGTTTCCGCATTAACCCTCTCGTATGAAACCAGTATACCAATAGATAACATAAAATTTTCTTATTCCATTCAGAAAGAGGGAGCTTCTTCACGATTTTTGATTGATGTTTATAGAATTACATGGTACACTATCTTCACGGAAAGTCAGTACACATAAAAGGCGGCCTACCCTCCACTTCGGAGGGGCTAACCCTCCAGACAAAAGAAAGGAGGGCGATGCCAATGATTACATATTCTGATCTAATACAGACAGGTATCTTCATTGTCGCTCTTGTTGGTCTTTGTTATGAGATCTTCAAGAATCGAAAATAGCCGCCCACTACTCCCAATAGTGAACGGCTAACCTTGTAAAAAAGGTAATGCTTAACTAATATTTGAGGGTAGGCCGTGTGTCTCTGGCTTTCCCTTTTCTATTATCAATATAACACATCTGTCAGCATAACTCAAGGGTTTTATCTCTCTGGGCGATGCCAATGATTACATATTCTGCTCCGATACAGACAGGTCTCTTTGTTGTCGCTCTTGTTGGTCTTTGTTATAAAATCTTCAAGAATAGAAAATAGCCGCCAACTACTGGGAATAGTTGACGACCAGACTGTAAAAAGTTTGACTGAATTTATTCGAGGGTAGGCCATGTGTTTCTGGCTTTCCCTTTTTCTATTATCAATATAACACATCTGTCAGCATAACTCAAGAGTTTTATCTCTCTGGTTACTATCTCTTTATAAAGTAGCATTTTTTCTCTTTTTCCCATCCCTTAGAGATTCCTCATTGTCCTCTCGTATGACACCAGTATACCAATAAATAACATAAAAATTTCTTATTCAATTCAGAAAAGGGGAGCTTCTTCACGATTTTTGATTGATGTTTATAGAATTACATGGTACACTATCTTCACGGAAAGTCAGTACACATAAAAGGCGGCCTACCCTCCACTTCGGAGGGGCTAACCCTCCAGACAAAAGAAAGGAGGGCGATGCCAATGTATGTTACATATTCGGATTTAATCCAGATAGGTATCTTGTTGGTTGCCCTTGCCAGTCTCATTTACGAGATTTTCAAGGGAAAGAAATAGCCGCCCACTACTCGCAATAGTGAACGGCTGATGCTGTAAAGCATATAGTTTATCATTGTCGAGGGTAGGCCGTGTGTCTCTGACTTTCCCTTTTCTATTATCAATATAACATATCTGTCAGCATAACTCAAGGGTTTTATCTCTCTGGGGATGCCAATGATTACATATTCTGATCTGATACAGACAGGTATTTTCATTGTCGCTCTTGTTGGTCTTTGTTATGAGATCTTCAAGAATAAAAAGTAGCCGCCAACTACTCGCAATAGTGAACGGCTGTTACATTGTAACACGCTAATGTTATTGTCTGGGTAAGCCATGTGTTTCTGGCTTTCCCTTTTCTATTATCAATATAACACGTCTGTCAGCATAACTCAAGGATTTTCTTTCTCCAGTTACTCTTCTTTTAACATTCCAGTAACCATCTATCCTGACCTTTTTATTAAACTTGCAACTTTAATCCAATGCTACACCAAGCCCACAACCATAAATCCCCCACAAACAAACCAAAGTCCCCATAGGGAGGGGGCTAGGGGGATTTAGGGGGGTGACGGAATGGTACACAAAATATCACATCCTAAAATGCCCCCCTACTTTTAATCAAATTATCTTTTTTAAAAGCCATTTTTCTTATGGCTTTTTTTCATGCAGACAATTCCCATAATATTTCCAATTCCATTCTATGTAATTCCATTTCCTGTTTTAAAAAATTCTTTCCTATTTAAATGTAAATTTTAAAATTATCTTTCTATTTTTATTTTTTATTGAATTATGTGTTCATTTTATTTTTTTGGGTGAAATAAAAAAAATCCAAAACCGTATCCTATCCAGGCATTAGAAACTAGAAGACACCTAAAAATATTTGGATCAGAAAACAAAATAATTTAGGTAGCTCGAATCTGACTTCTGGGTCAGACAAAAAAGCGTGAAGAAACATATGCCAAAAATAGAAATACTTCCGGGAACTCTATAAATAACATAGTCTCTCCAAACGTTAAAACCGCTTAGGAGGGATACACAAATGAAAAACAATTCTGAAAATATTATTTTAGAAAATCTCGGAAAAAATATTTCCAAACAGCTAGAGAAAAGGGATTGGTCACAGAAAACATTCGCAGAAAAGCTACGTTACGCCGACACAGAATTTTCTCCCCATCAAACAGATATTTTTAAATACTTGTGCGGCACAGTGGAGATGGGATTTTATGAACTCCTATGCATATGTCAGGTATTGGAGGTACATTCCTCTGTTCTTCTCGCAACCACGAAACAGCCCAAGGCTAAATACCAAACAATTACATACTTGAACAACAGACATGATTTCAAGCAGGCCTTTGGTAAACAGCTCACTCACCTCATTCACGTCAACCGTGAGAAAATAAACAGCTTTTCCGCCGCCTACACAGATGCCGCATATCACCTGGGTTTTTCCGACAGCCGAAGCACCCCTACGGATTTCACACTGTACCGATATCAAAAAGGTCTAAGGAATCCCCTGTTGCTCAACGCTGTCATATTATGCCAACTTTTTAATATAGAGCTTTCTGATTTCTTTAACAACCCGGAGAATCAATAGGTTTTTGGATATGAAGTGAATGGCCTTTTTTGCTAGACTTATCTCGTAATCAAAGACAAGCCATCACTTTATCGGAAAAGACAGTGTCCATACGGTAAAGAGATACCCACAAAAAAGAAAGAGAGGAGGTGAGGCCTATGATTGCACATAACTGCTGTTTTATTTTACTCATAAATTTTCACGAAAGGAGGAACAAATATGCGAACAGGACAAGTCAGCCGGTGGATGCACTGCATTTTTAAGAGTGTTTCCATGAAGAACGTATATGCGGACGGTAAAAATACCGGGCTTGCAGAGAACGTTGTGATCAGCTGCTATTCCGCAGACGGAGAGTTTAAGATTCTCCTGGAACCGAGCGAAGAGCTTTTGAAGAGGATACAGGAGGAGTTCACTTTTGGGGATCCCATCATCCTGGATGAGATTTTTGAAATCCAAGATATTGCCTTTGTGCTCTACAAGGATGATATCACCTGTAAAGTCCTTGCGAAGCTAAAGGAGGGAGATCTATGGCCTTAAGACACCAGCTTTTGGCTATGTTTCAGACATATCTGAACAAAAAAGAGCCGTTCCGCCCCGGTGTCATCATTTCAGAGAATTTCCGCGACCCTCTTGAGAGTTGTCTGGAATATGTCTTTCACCAGCCATATGTCACACGCAGTTACGTGTACGATTGCTGTTACATCATAGAACTGGAATTTCAGGGTATCCGTACTCTGCCCAGCGCCCGATCCACTGACGTTATCCGGGGAACGTCTCTTGCACTGCGGCGTTTTTACCAGAAATTCGGCACATATGTCCATGCCAACGAAATTTTTGTCAATGTTGGAGAACACGATGCCATCATTTATGTTGCGCTCAATACCTATGGTCTGCATCAGGTTATGCAGAGAGCCAGAGTTCAGGCTAAAGCCATGAAAAAAAATTGAGCCGTCTATCCCTCTCCTGTTATGGGAGAGGGAATTTTTAAACACTTCCGGAACATCAAAAAAGGCATCTGCCGCGCCGAACCTGTCACGCCGGATCTCCCGGCAGGGAAGGAGGCAGACAGGGAGGACGGCAGGCCTATATTGAATATATAGTTGTTCCATATTGTCAGATGGCAGAAAGGAGCGAAGAAATTTTGAAGTACGAAAAAATAGACTCAGAAAAGGTGAAGCCTCCCAAAGATGCAACCGTGATCGTCACAAAAATGGGGAATACCACAGAATTACAGTACATGAGCCTTTACAATGCGCAGGGAAAAATCAAGAAGCTCAGTGAAAAGGAATATGTCGTAGTGGAAACCGGGGAAATAAAACCATTCGAGAAAAAGGCAGAGACACGGGCAGACGCTGTTAATTCCCTGAAAAAGACCATGAAACGAATCCGGGAGCTTATAACCACGAATATCACAGATTTCCATAAGGTAAGGTGGTGCACCCTCACCTATAAAGAAAATATGACAGATACCAAAAAGCTTTATCAGGATTTCCGCAAGTTCAACCAGCGTTTCCGTCATTACCTGCGCAAACAGGGAATCGAAAGCCCGGAATATATCGCAGTCAGCGAACCCCAGTTAAGGGGAGCATGGCATCTGCATGTACTCTATATCTGGAAAAACAGCCCTGCACCCTTTATTAAAAATGATATATTTTCTACCATCTGGGGACATGGCTTTACCAAAATACAGGCATTAAAAGACGATAACGTTGCTTCTTATCTGTGCGCTTATCTGTCTGATCTCGAACTGGATGAAGAGATGCAGACATATTTCCCGGATGATTCCCGGATAACCAGAACTGTCACGGATCTCCACGGAAAAGAAAAAAGGATCGCAAAAGGAATGAGGATGTACCTTTATCCCCCAAAGTTCAATATCATCCGCTATTCCAAAGGAATCAAAAAGCCGGAAAAAACCATGATGAGCTATGGAGAAGCCCTCAGCCTTGTGAAAGGGCAGGAGCTGAAATACGAAACCGCTTACCACCTGTCCGATGAAAAAGGGTTTTCCACCTTTATCAAAAAACAGGAATTTAAAGCTTCCCCACTGCTACCGGCTTCCGTCCTGCAACTTGATAAATCTCAGAATGGAGGAAAATAATATGCTTCGTAAAAAGCCCAAACCTGTACTCTACCGTGAATCCGGCATGGAATTCGACCCCAACGCCGGACTGCACCGGGTCTATGACTGGAAGCCCTATACCCTCCACCGCATACGCCGTATCCTAAAAGGACTGGATATGCGGATGGAAACCATATGGCAGGGCTACAAGGCCAACCGAAGACCCGGTTACTGTGAATTTTACCGTATTATCAGCATTTCAGACGGCAAAGTGATCCACCCCAGAATCAACCTCTATTCCCTGCAAAAATTCTTTGCCGGGCTGGACTTCCCTTTAGAGGATGAATATACCATACACGGAAAGCCTTCCCCCCGGAATCAGGGCGCAGAAGCTTTCCTAAGGGCTGTACAAGCCCTTCCAGACCATAACCAGACAGGAGGTGAACCCTATGCTGAAAAATTACCCGGATGTGCTGAACATCCATGACCTGTGTGAAATCCTCCGTATCGGCAAAAAGACCGCCTACAAACTGCTCCATGAGGGGAAAATCCCCTGCCGGAAAATCGGACGAGCCTACCGCATCCCAAAATCTCAAATTGTCCGATATCTTTTGGAAAATAATGTTGAAAATAACAAGGCATAATGTATATAATGATATTGAGAATGAATTGTGTACATTGGCCTTTAGAAAGGAAGATGTACATTGACAGGAACATTAATAACCAAAACTTTACCCTCTGGTAAATCCTACTATTATGTAAGGTTGAGCTATAAGGATCCCATATCCAATACATGGAAAAGCAAAACCTTATCCACCAAACTGGAAGTAAAAAACAATAAGCGCAACGCCAATGCCCTGATCCGGAAATACGAAGAACAATATGCCTATCTGGAAGAACCTCCGGCACTCTTCTCCCCGGATCTGGATCCTGAGATCACACTTTGCGATTATATGGATCTCTGGCTGGAAGGAAAGAAAAGGGATCTGAAAAAGAACACCTATGAAGGATATATCTACCGGGTAAATGCCATTAAACATTATTTCCAAAAAGACAACCCGAAAATGGTGGACGTTACCCCACGCATGATCGACATTTATTTCAAGTATGCCTTGCAGTATGGGAAGGTCAACCAGAAAACCCACAAACGGGAGCCACTGGCAGTCCGCTCCGTGCGAAGCTACAAAAGCATCCTGTATGCGGTATTCAACCAGGCAGTCATTGACGAACTGGTAAAAATGAACCCGGTGCTCACCATCTCCGTCCACGGAAAGAAAAACGCAGACTACAGTGAAGAGCTTCTTTTCCTTACAGAGGAAGAAATCTCCGACCTGATCCATTTTCTTTCCGAAAGATATCCGCGGCTTGTGGGGATCGCTTTCATGGGAGCCTATTACGGCCTGCGCCGTTCGGAAATCCTCGGACTGAAATGGTCGGCAGTCGATTTTACCAAAAAGACCATTTCCATCAACCACACGGTTGTCCGGGTCAAAACTGTTACGACTTCCAATTCCACAAAGACCTATTCCAGCAAACGGACACTGAACCTATTCGACACAGCGGAAAAATGTCTTTTACAGATCAAACGGGAACAGGAAGAAAACAAAGCTTTTTTTAAACGTGACTATAAAAATAAAGAAGGGTATGTCTTTACATGGGAAAACGGAGAAGCCTATGACCCGAACTATATCAGCCGAACCTTCAACCATGCGACAAAAGCGTTCGGCAGACCGGAGATCACGCTCCACAAGCTGAGACACAGTTGTGCTTCCATGCTCATCAATAAAGGCTGGGACATTAAGAAGCTTCAATACTGGCTAGGCCACAGCGATACCCAGACAACCCTGAATATTTATTCCCATTTTGACAGGCAAAGGCTGAACACAAGCATCAATGACCTTTCCGAAATCTCCCTTGCTACAGCGGATCTTTTTTCCAAATGATCAGGAAAATTTCTTAAAAGGGAAGAAAAAAATGTCAGAAACCACCAAAAAACAGGTGCTAAAACTTTTTTAGCTCCGGCCAATAAAAGTTTTGTGTAACGTTTTGTGTAACGCCAAAAAACGAAAATTTCAGGGGTCTCCAAGGGAGCTTTTTCAGGCAAAAGAAAACACCGGAGAAGCCTATAAAATAAGGTTTTCCGGTGTTCCCAACCATTT
>UMIG01031602.1_pt1 | contig 13244 bp, 9 predicted proteins | sample 1965761 | NCBI WGS metagenome assembly UMIG01 (sample SAMEA4836122, study PRJEB28245) | human gut metagenome | biome: gut microbiome; material: fecal sample | place: Denmark | collected 2008 | reverse complement strand
AACTTATTATCGACCGCCTCCAGATATGCAAACACAGCTCTTTTGTCCCACCCCGCACGGTCCGCCAGCTCTTCTGTCTGCGCCTGTAGGACAAGCAGAAAATGCTCATCTGTCACTTTGACCACATTTGACAGTTCATCAATATAGTCAATTACTTCAACTTCCTCAAACGGTTTGATCTGTGCAATTTCATCTTTCACATCAGAAAAGGCATTCTCTACAACTTCTCTTGTTGTATATTCAAACTTCTGATTCAGCTGCTGTTCTAAATAGGTAATCCGATCCTGCCGCGCTACATCCGATGTGATATGAAACCGTATCTCAATCGGGTGGCATGCCTCATCGAACAAAATATCGATTTGTGAAATCGTAAACATCTCATTGTCAATCACACCCACAAAAGATAACGGAACAAGAAAGTTTTCGATCTGTTCCTGTTGCGTTACTTCAATCTGATAATTCTGTTCCTGTATTTCACTCATCTTTAGCCCTAATTCTTTCACCGGATCATAAAAAAATGAAATATCCAGTTCCGGAAATAAATCCCGATAGTCCTTATGCTCATCTTTTCCTCGATATTTCCCATAAAACACAGTCGCTTTTTCCCCATTTCTTACAATCGTCTTATGTTCACCGTCATTTGGATATACAACTGTCTTCTCTCCATCTACATCATACAAAATGGTTTTGCCAAGATACCCTCCTCCGAGTATCGCTTTTACATACATACTGTCATCCAAAATATCCTTCAGGAACAGGTCTTCGGATTCTGTTGCACTCACACGCAAATTTCCTGCCACAATAAATACTCCCAGTACAAGAAATGCCACTGCTATTTTCCATTTTTCTTTCATACAATCCCCCATATTGGCAAAAGACAAGTACCAGCTTGTTCCTGATACTTGTCCTTTGTACATCCCTATTTCTGAACGATTCCCTCGAATCCCAAATCATCTAAAATCTCCAGCGCTTTTTTCACACAACTGTCGCATCCATCAATGGAAACTGTCTTGTCTGCAAGGCTTACCTGAAAATCAAGTCCTGCATCTGTCATCGCCTTCGTGATTCGTTCTACACATTTTTCACAGTGTATATCTTCTGCTTTAATGATTGTCATACTAATTCCTCCACTATTTCATTAATTTTTGTATTACCTCACACAGTTCATCTACCGCTTCATCTTTTCCGTCTCGTATGTCTTCTACTACACACGAATGAATATGACTTGCCAACAACTTTTTATTGAAACTGTTCAGTGCGGATTGAACTGCTGATACCTGATTTAAAATCTCAACGCAATAGCGTTCTTCCTCCACCATGTTCTTAATTCCTCTGACCTGACCTTCGATTCGATTCAGGCGAGTTATCAAGTCTTTCTTCTCTTTTTCTGAACGATGTTTTGTTCTTTCACAGCATTTGTTTTCTTCCATGTTCATTCTCCCTAGTCCAACTTTGTCGTCTTAAGTCTCAAAGCATTTCCAACTACACAGACTGAGCTAAGAGACATCGCCAACCCTGCAAAGATCGGATTCAACAGCGTTCCGTTGATTGCATATAACGCTCCGGCTGCCAGCGGAAGACCGCATGCATTATAGAAAAATGCCCAAAACAGATTCTGTTTAATATTGCGGATCGTTGCCTTGCTCAACCGAATTGCTTTATATACATCCTGCAGATTTGACTTCATCAATACAATATCACTGGAATCCAATGCGATATCACTTCCGCTTCCGATTGCAACTCCGACATCTGCCTGTACAAGCGCCGGTGCATCATTGATTCCATCTCCTACCATCATAACACATTTTCCTTCTTTTTGCAGTACTTCTACAACAGATGCTTTATCATTTGGCAGCACTTCTGCAATCACATGATTTACCCCCACTGTTTCTCCTATATATTCTGCTGTCAGACGGTTATCTCCTGTCAGCATGTGTACCTCAATCCCCAGTTCTTTGATTTTTTGAATTGCCGCTTTACTCGTCTCTTTGACAGTATCTGCGACACTCACAATCCCGATTACTTTACCGCCTGAAGCTACAAACATCGGCGTCTGTCCTTTTCCCGCAATCTGAAGCGCCTCCTCCTCATATTCGGAAAAATCGATCTTCTGTTCCACGCAAAGCTTTTTGTTTCCTATATAATAAGTCTTTCCGGCAATTATTGCTTCAATTCCCTGTCCGGTAATACTTTGGAACTCAACCACTTTTTCTAATTCTATTCCACGATCTTTTGCACCATTTACAATCGCGGCTCCAAGCGGATGCTCTGACACTTGTTCACAGGACGCTACAATCTGAAGTAATTTTTCCTCACTTTCGCTGTGGCTTATCACTTGCATAACAGTCGGTTTTCCCTCTGTGATCGTTCCCGTCTTATCCAATACAACCGCGTCAACTTTATGGCTGATCTCCAGTGCCTCCCCACTCTTAATCAAAATACCGTGGTTTGCCCCAAGTCCGGTTCCTACCATGATCGCTGTCGGAGTTGCAAGTCCAAGCGCACACGGGCATGCAATGACGAGCACAGATACAAAAATTGTCAGCACAAAGGTAATATCATGTCCAAGCAGCAGCCAAATGATGCTTGCCACAACTGCAATTGTCATAACAGCCGGAACAAAATAGCCTGCCACAGTATCTGCCAATTTTGAAATCGGAGCCTTCTTTCCCTGTGCGTCTTCCATCATCTTCACAATTTTTGCAAGTGTCGTGTCTGCACCAATATGAGTTACTTTTACAGTGATCGCACCTTGATAGTTTACGCTTCCTCCGATTACTTCATCTTCTTTTTCTTTCTCTACCGGGATACTCTCACCTGTGAGCATCGATTCATCCACACTGGTACTTCCTTCCACCACAATTCCATCCAGCGGAATACGACTCCCCGGCTTAATCAAGATCAGTTCGCCAAGCGCGACAGATTCCACTGGTACCTCTTTCTGTTCTCCGTCTCGTATCACAACTGCCGTATCCGGCGCTAGCTCCATCAGCTTGCGAATTGCCTCTGACGTCTTTCCTTTGCTTCGTCCTTCCATATACTTTCCTACCATGACAAGCGTAACAACGATTGCCGCAGATTCATAGTACAGATTGTGTACTGCATTTTCATTGCCCGGAATAGAAATCGTCATAACTAAGCTGTACAAAAAGGCACTTCCTGTTCCGATTGCAACAAGGGAATCCATATTCGGATGTCCGCGGAACAAACTTTTAAATCCTACCAGATAGAATTTTTTTCCATTATATAAGATAATCGTTGTCAAAATCAGCTGTGCCAAAGCAAAATTCAGCGGATTATGGTGCATGTCCAAAATGTTCGGCAAAGGCATCGGGAAGGGAACCATATGCCCCATGGAAATGTAAAGCAACGGAATTGCCAGCAGTACATTCGTGACCAATCTATGCTTTGTCTTTTTGATGTCCTGCTCTAAAGCTTCCTCCTCTTTCACTTTTTCTTCTTTGTTCTTCTCCACATACAGTTCTGCCCCAAAACCTGCACGTTCCACCTTTGTCACTACATCATTTTGTGTAATCTTTGTCTCATCATACGTGATCGTCAAAATTCCCGTTGTCAGATTCACATTGCTCTCCGAGACACCCTCAAGCTTTCTTGTGACACGCTCCACCGCACTGCTGCATGCCGCACATGTCATTCCTGATATATTATATTTTTCTGTAACCATAACATTCACTCCTCTCAATATACATATAGGGGGTATGTGTATATATTATTCTATCTATCTCAATCTGTCAAGGGATATTTTGAAGCAAATGTGATTCTTACAGAGCATTTGTTATGTAAATAGGACGCAATTTCCCATGCATACAACAAAAAGCCCTGGATCTCCAAGGCTTTTCTCTCATCTAAGACAACGGATATTTTTCTGTTAATTCCGCCACCATTACTTTTACTTTTTCAATATTTTCTTCACTTTCCATCACAAGTGCGATTGCCTCTGCAATCTTGTCCATATCTGTTTCGACCATACCTCTTGTCGTAACTGCAGGAGTTCCAAGTCGAACACCGCTCGTCACAAACGGTGATCTTGGATCGTTCGGAATCGTATTTTTATTACATGTAATATATGCACGGTCCAAACGTTTTTCCAATTCTTTTCCGCTTAAATCTGTTCCGCTTAAATCAACAAGCATCAGATGATTGTCCGTTCCACCTGAGACAATTTTCACCCCACGTCTCATTAATCCGTCACAGAGCGCCTTTGCATTTTTTACGATTTGCTCCTGATACGCCTTAAATTCCGGCTGCAATGCTTCTTTAAAGGATACCGCTTTTCCAGCGATCACATGCATGAGCGGTCCTCCCTGAATTCCCGGGAACACGGCTTTGTTAAAGTTAAATTTATCTGCCGCCTCCTGATTACATAAAATCATTCCTCCACGAGGGCCTCTGAGTGTCTTATGAGTAGTGGTTGTCACCACATCTGCATACGGAATTGGCGATGGATGCAGTCCGGCAGCCACAAGTCCTGCAATGTGTGCCATATCCACCATAAGATACGCTCCTACTTCATCTGCAATCTCCCGGAATTTTTTAAAGTCGATAGTTCTTGCATATGCGCTTGCACCTGCCACAATTAATTTCGGCTGTTCTCTCAATGCAATCTGTCTCACATCTTCATAGTCAATGAATCCTTCATCATTCACCCCGTAAAACACAACATCAAAATATTTTCCGGACATGTTAACCGGTGATCCATGTGTCAGATGACCGCCATGATCCAAATTCATGCCAAGTACTTTATCTCCCGGCATCAGCATTGCAAAAAATACCGCCATGTTTGCCTGCGCTCCTGAATGAGGCTGTACATTCGCATAATCACATCCAAATAATTTTTTTGCACGTTCTATTGCAAGATTCTCAACAACATCTACACACTCACAACCACCATAATAACGCTTAGCCGGATACCCTTCTGCATATTTATTCGTCAAAGGGCTTCCCATCGCTGCCATCACCGCATGACTCACCCAGTTTTCTGATGCAATCAGCTCAATATGAGAATTCTGTCTTTCCATCTCTTTCGTTATCGCTTCTGCTATTTCAGCGTCTGCTGTTTTTAATTCATCAAATTCGTACATTTTCAGATACCTCCTCACCATTTTTCGAACTAATTTTAGAATAGCATATGTTTTTTGATTTTTCAACCGGGTCTGAACAGTCAAAAAATACATGGAAATAAATTTTGCATTTATTCCATGTATCTTTTAGTCCGATTATCTTACTTAGCTGCCTCACCAAGTGTTACCTGTACAGTCTGTTCTTTATATTCACCATTCTTTTCCGGTACCTGAACAGTTACATCTACAGTCTCGCCTGCTTTGTAGTATTCCAGCTGAGATTTCAAAGTATCCATACTATCAATCTTTGTTCCGTCAAACTCTGTGATAATACTTCCTTTTGTGAGACCAGCTTTTTCAGCTCCGCCGTCTTTTGTTACGTCGGAAATAAACACACCTTCCGGCATATTGTACACCTGAGCACTCTGTGAGTCCACATCTGTACCGCTGATACCAAGCGCTCCTCGCTCTGACTCATCTACTTTGGTTCTTGTCTGACGATTCATCAAATCATTGATAACATCTGTCACATCTGAAATCGGAATCGCATATCCCATACCTTCTACTGCATCTGCATTTACTTTTACTGTATTGATACCAATTACTTCACCTTTGGCATTCAAAAGTGCTCCACCGCTATTACCAGGATTGATTGCTGCATTGGTCTGAATTAAAGTTGTCTCAAAAGCATCTACAGTTCTGTCTTTTGCACTGATAATTCCGTTTGTTACAGACTGACCATATCCAAGAGCATTTCCAATTGCAATTGCCGGCTCACCTACACGAATTGCATCAGAATCTCCAAGTGTCGCTGTCTTAATCTCTTTCATAGTAGAGTCTTTAATCTGATCTAACTGAACGGCTACAACTGCAAGGTCAATGTTGGAATTTGTTCCTTTTACCTGTGCTTCAACGCTCTCTTCATCTACAAAAGTAACTGTCAGTGTACTGCTTCCTTCTACTACGTGGTTATTTGTCACAATCAATAACTCTGAATCATTCTGTCCGATAATAATTCCAGATCCGCTGCTCTGGCTTTCATATTCACGAACACCGCCAAAGAAATCCTGTACCTGCTGTACACTTAAATTTGTAATTGATACAACTGACGGCATTACATTTTCCACCATATCCGCAAGATTAGAATCTACATCTGAACTCGTATTCGTCGATACTTTTGTGGAATTCACCTTCTGTCCGGATGATGCGACCGTAGTTTTATTTCCAACCACTTTATTGATCACAAGATTACTTGCCTGAAATGCTGCGCTTGCCAACAAACCAAATACAAGTGCCATGCAGATGCATGTTGCCCACTTCACACCAATATGAATCGGCTTTCTCTCTTTTTCCTTTCTCATATGGCGACGCGGCTGCTTCTTTGACTCCTCATCTGGCTGTTCATATGTCGGCGCACCATATGTCTGAGAATCGTATGACTGAGAATCATACGACTGAGAATCATACGACTGAGAATCACGTGTCTGGGACTCTTGTGTGGAAGATTCATATACCGGCGGTTCTATTCTTGCCGGTTCCTCTCTTTTTTCTTCATTATTTCCGTAATTATATTCATTATCCATTGTCAAGACTCCTTTCATTTCCTTTGATGATAGTAGTCTAACAATAATTTGTGATAAAACTGTGTTTTATTTGCAAAAAAACTTTGAAAAACTATTCTACAGTTACTGATTTTGCTAAGTTTCTCGGCTTATCTACATCGCATCCTCTTCCGACAGATACATAGTATCCAAACAGTTGAAGCGGAATGATTGCCAATGAGTTTGCAAAATATCTGTTTGTCTCCGGAATATAGATGACATAATCTGCTACTCTCTCCACATCAGTATTTCCTTCGTTTGTCACTGCCATAACGAACGCTCCACGTGTACGCACTTCTTCCATATTGCTGATCATCTTTTTATACAAATCTTCCTGAGTAAGCACCGCTGCAACCAATGTTCCTTCTTCAATCAGAGAAATAGTTCCATGCTTCAACTCTCCCGCTGCATATGCTTCTGAATGAATATAAGATATCTCTTTTAATTTCAGAGAACCTTCCATGGAAATAGCATAGTCAATTCCTCTTCCGATAAAGAATACATCTTTTGCAGCCAGATAGCGGTTTGCAAACTTCTGAATTTTATTTTTATTATTCAACAGCAATTCCACCTGTTCTGGAAGCTTCTGCAGGTCTTCCAGCATCTCTTTCAAGCCTGCGTCATCCAAAGTACCTCTTGCATGTGCAAATTTCATTGCGAGCAAATACAATGCAATCAGCTGAGAAGAATATGCCTTCGTCGTAGCTACCGCAATCTCCGGACCTGCCCATGTATACATCACATTGTCCGCCTCTCTTGCAATTGAACTTCCGACAACATTGACAATTCCAAGCACTTTTGCACCCCTGGCCTGTGCTTCTCTCAGCGCTGCCAGAGAGTCTGCCGTCTCTCCTGACTGACTAACTACGATGACAAGTGTCCCTTCTTCCAAAATCGGGTTGCGATAACGGAATTCAGACGCCAAATCCACTTCCACAGGAATTCTTGCCAGTCCTTCAAAAATATATTTGCTTGTCATTCCTGTATGATTCGCAGAACCACATGCAACAATCATAATCTTTTTAATCGCACGAATCTCGTCATCGCTCATCTTTAATTCTTCAATCACAATGTCGTCGCCTTTGATTCTCGGGGAAAATGTATCCAGAATCGCTTTCGGCTGTTCGTACATCTCCTTCAGCATGAAATGTTCAAATCCACCTTTTTCTGCGGCGTTGATGTCCCAGTCAATTCTTGTGGATTCTTTTTCGATCGGCTCTTCATCCACTGTGAAAAATTCCATTGTAGAGTCTGTCATACGGACAATCTCCTCATTTTCAATGAAATATACATCTCTTGTATACTTCAATACTGCCGGAACATCTGATGCAACGATATTTCCATTCTCTGTATGTCCCACAATCAATGGGCTGTCCTTGCGGACTGCATACAATTCTTCCGGATGATCTTTGAAGATTATTCCAAGAGCATAGGAGCCTTCCATACGATGCATAATCTTTGTGATTGCCTCCAACGGATTGCCTTTGTAATAATAATCAAGTAAATGAGCAATAACCTCTGTGTCCGTCTCAGAGATAAACTCGTACCCTTTTTTCTCCAGTTTCTTTTTTAGTTTCAGATAATTTTCGATAATTCCATTGTGAACAACAACAATAGATTTCTCTTTGTTGAAATGCGGATGTGCATTGACATCCGATGGTGATCCATGTGTTGCCCATCTTGTATGACCGATTCCGACTGTTCCCGGAAGTGTTGCACCATCGTGAGATAATTCACTTAGCACTTTCAGTCTTCCCTTTGATTTTAATGTTGCTACCTTTGTTCCATCATATACGGCAATCCCCGCTGAATCATATCCACGATATTCCAATTTTGCCAATCCATCTAACAAAATAGGGGCTGCCTGTTCATTTCCAATGTATCCTACGATTCCACACATAATTTTTACCTCCACTTTTGTACAAATCACCATTTTTTTTGCACTATGTGGTTTATTGTAGCAAACCTGAACTGATTTGTAAAGAAAAAAAGAGGATACTTAGTTATCCAATGTCACTAAGTTAAGATTGCTTTATGACAAAAACATTATTAAAAAGGTTGGAGAAATTGTTTCTTCAGCCTTTTTTGCATTTCAAGGGCAACACAAATAGACAGATTCACATCTGTCTAAAAAACATATGAAATTGATGCAACTTATGCTACTCTATATAAGAAGCCTTGAAAAATCTTAGCTTTTACATTTCGTTCTCGATGACGGTCAGGTCTTATAGGAATGAGATTCTTTGCTATAATGGCTTCTAAATCCGGTGGTGTTGTTTTTTCTCGATAGAACAATCTACATATATGTGTAGCAACTGAAAAATTGGCTTTATATGTATACTTTCTTTGCTTTTTTTCAATGGCTACGTGCGAGGTAATCATTTCAGCAAAGTTATACATTATCATATGTGCGTAGATTTCTTGAAGGATACACATCACCTTTTTTGAGTGAAAATTTAACAAGCCAACTGTATATTTTAAATCTCTAAACGATGTTTCGATTCCCCAACGAGACGCATATAGTTTCTTTATTTCAATCGCTGGATACCTGTCTTCATCTAGATTTATAACTACAGTTTCATAGATATCTTCTGATATAGGGAATCTAACTATTCGAAAATTCAATTCATAAAATCTTGTAGGTTCCGCTTTCTTGTTTTTGAGTGGTAAAAAATCAAAAGGCTGTGTAGAAGATACCATTCGATAATGGTTTTTGTCTTTAAGTAGTTCTTTCACCGCATTTGTCTTCTTTCTTGTTAACTTCAAAGAAATATTGACGTCAAAACAGTCTGATTCAGGTAAATCCAACCCTTGTTTTATTCCATTATTACCATCTCTAACACGAATCAAGAAAAACCATCCTTTTTCTTGGATATGAGCCATGCTGTTGAAAGATTCATAACCTCGGTCAGCTATAATAAGAGCTTTGGTGATTTCTGAGCAATCTACCAATTCCTGAAATGCTTTATGTTCATTACGTTCTCTGGCCTTTTGGATGATTACATCTGAGTATATATGCTTGTTCAAATCATACAGAGCATTTATATGCAGAAGGTTGTAGCCTTTGTGACCATTGGTTCCTGCTATGTAGGATTCTGTATCAGTGGGATTCGTAGGTATTTGGATATCGGAACCGTCAATGGCAAACACTGGTATATCATTATCAAATGAATTCATCAGTTTCTTCGAAAAATTTTTGAATATAGATTCAAAGGCTATAGGTCTAATCTTATCTCTCTGTTGTATAAATGCTGATGCGCTAGGTGTTTCTGCCGATGCATCAAACAAATCTAATAATTCATTGGTAAGACTTTTACTTTCCATACCTATAATTCCTTGCAGCATTTTTTCCATTGAAAGTTTACGGTTACGGGTAAAATCAGTATCCGGATTAGTACAATAATTATGTGGTTCACTTGCAACTTTATTAATTTCAGATATTAAAAGTTTTTTGATATATATTGGTTTCATATGCGACCTCCTTGCAATTATATTTCTTAATTACAAGGGCTGCTCTCGCTTCCTCTTAAATAATCATATCGGTAGCGAGAGCAGCCGCATATTTTTGAATGCTTGTCAACTGTTTTATAAAAATCGTAGAAAAAAAGACCTCTATACTATTTTACTATAGTATAGAAGCCTTTTTATTAATCTTAACTTAGTGCCATTGCTTAGTTATCCCAAGTCCCTCTTTTTGCTTCCTTAATCGTCTAAATCAATAAAATCAAGGTCAAAATCTTCATAAGATTGTTTCTTTTCTTTCGCCGATGCTGTTCTCTCATCATTCAAACGATCAGCGCCAAAGTCGGTGTCTGAAAAGTCATCGTCACCAAAGTCATCATCATCAAAATCATCGTCGTCGAAGTCGTCCCCGAAATCATCATCAAAATCGTCATCATCGAAATCATCTCCGAAATCGTCTTCGCCTACAAAGTCATCTTCAAACTCATCTTCATCTGCAAAAGTATCTTTCTCCTGAATATCTGCCTCTGCAACCTGTTCTTCCTCTAAATATGTCTCTTCAGGATCGGCATCTTCTGCAGTTGCTTCCTGATTTGCAGTCTCATTCTCAGACTCCTCATCCGTCTCGATCATTTCAATATCTTCATCATCTTCTAAATCAATTCCATATTCATCATACAGCTCATCTAATTCCGCATTTCTGTTGTGGAGTTTCACTGCTAATACAATTAAAATCACAATCAAAATGACAAACAGTACTGCTGCACCTAATATCACATAATTTAAATAGTTCTCAATAGATGAAATAAATTTCCCTAAAAATGAGTCTGCTTTTTCCTCTGTCTCTACCGTCGGAGCATCAAATCTCTGATATGTTCCATCTACAGAATCATATTGATATAATGATTTTTCGCCCTGGTTATTCATGGCATACAGAATGTAATAATCGCTCTCTTCTGCATTTCTCCAGGCAGGAAATGTCTGATCGTTCAATGTAATCTCAGTCTCCTGATATTCCTTTGGAAGTTTGATATCTCCTCGTTCTGAAAGAAGCATAATCGCCGCTGTGTCAGAAATATTAATCTGTTCAAACGGAACAAATGTCGATGTGTCATTGTCATACAAGAAAAACTTTCCATTGTTGTCCGCATCTACCAAATATGCTAAATATACATCTGCTGTCTGCTGCTTTACTACTTTGCGCTGTGCTCCTTCATATTCCATAGTTGCCTCTGCAAACCCTAATGGAATCTCCGCCTCTGAAAATGATTCAGAAAGTGTATATTCTGTTCCGTTCACAGTTACTTTCACATCAGTTGTTGAGCCTTCTGTTGTATTCTCACCTTCTGTTGTATCTGTCGGTGTTGTGCCATCTCCTGCTGCAATTGTAACCGCAGATGAACCTTCAGTACAGTTCAAAGTCTCATCTGAGTAAAGCCATGCTTTATAACTGCTGACTTCAATCTTTGCAGTTCCTTCTTTCAATACATCAAACTGCATGTTAAATCTTAATTCAGTCTCGCTTCCTGTTCCTTTGCCGGAATAGACTAACTGTCCACTTCCGGATTCCGTGACATTATCACCACTTTTGAATTTTAAATATTCTGTATCGTAAGTCAGATTCAAGTCTGCATCACCGATTGCCGCTCCCGCTCTGACTACTCCGGTAACTTCTACCGTCTCTCCTACTTTTGTGGATGGATCACTGAATACAATCTGTCCATCTGCTGCATATGTCAGCATTCCAAAGCATGGTACTATCAGACATACCGACAATATAAATGTGGCTATTTTTTTCATTACTTTCATGCGTTCTTCCTCTTTCTTTCGTTTCGTAACAATTATTGCATGCCAGTTCCTGACATTCTTCATACATATTACACTGTTTTCATCAAATTGTCTAGTTATTTGACATTATTCCTGATTTTCCGTATCTTGTGCGCTCTCCGTATAATCAGCCCTTGTATATCCTGTGAGTGTCTCGATTTCACTCGCAATCTCTTTCACTTTTTCAGACACTGTATACTCGTCCTTCGGGTACAAAAACTCATGCAGTTCCTGAACATTCTCTGCAAATCCAAGCGGTATAACCGAACTTCCGACACCATCTACATTGCCATCTGTCAGCTCAAACGGAAACCCCTTCGCCTCGCCAAGCTGATACTGAGTCGCATCCGCTGCCAATCCAATCAAATTTTTCAGCGAAAAGCTTGTCGACACCTGTGGAAAGACTTCATCAATAATCTTATTGATTGTTCCAAGCTTTGTATGCAGCACTTTGTCAAAGATTTTTTCCAAAACCAGCCTCTGCCGCTCCGTTCTCGTATAATCTCCGCCTGCCGTGGAGCGAATTCTTGCATAGGTAACCGCCTGACTTCCGTCAAGGAGCTGATTACCGGAATGCTCAATGAACTTCGCTTCCTTACCAGCCACCTGCGCTGTCTCTTCCAAAAACTCATTCATGTACTGGACTTCCTCTTCCTTAATGTCAACCTCGATTCCGCCAAGCAGATCAACCGTATCCGCCAACGCTTTAAAATCAACTGTCACATAATTTTGAATATCCAAATCCAGATTTTTATTCAGCATATTGATAGCATCCTGCGGACCGCCTGTAAAATATGCATTGTTGGCCTTTTTGATTTCTCCATTCATCTGCTCCGTCAACGTATCACGATAGACAGACACCATCTTTACTTCCTTCGTCTGATTATCAATTGTTGCTACAATGATGCAGTCCGCATGTGTTCCCTCTTCCAGCTGTCCTTCTCTGGAATCTCCTCCAAACAGCGCAACCGTTGTATATCCTTCCTGATTTGCTCCCTCATTCACTTTGATGTCTCCCTCATCAAATGATGTGACCTGAAACTTATCATACTTTAAAATCACATAGCCCACTGCCAGTAATACTGCAAGAATCACAATCTCTGCCAGCAAAAAAAGAACTCTCTTTTTTCTCCTCGATTTTTTTCTCTTCTTTTTCATCAAACCAATTCCCTTCTTAATATTATCATCCCCTATTGAAATAAGCATCCCCAGCCTATCTATGTTTCTCTTTGGGAATGCTTATACTCTCAATATCCGTTGGCGGATCTGTTGG
>UMIG01034748.1_pt1 | contig 13327 bp, 17 predicted proteins | sample 1965761 | NCBI WGS metagenome assembly UMIG01 (sample SAMEA4836122, study PRJEB28245) | human gut metagenome | biome: gut microbiome; material: fecal sample | place: Denmark | collected 2008 | reverse complement strand
GGATGGGATGTAACAGTGAGGGTTACAACGGTATAAATCCTGCCCCTGGGGGCCGTGTGAAAAAATGTCGAATACGCGCGAATTTTGTCGAAAGTGCATAAATATACATTTTATGAATAAAAATAAACGGGGCTAATAATAAACCCCGTTTAAAATTTAAAGTTTTACTACTGTGTCTTGTGTTATCATTGCTGTATCAGCCAAAGTATATGCGGCGCTTGATGCACCTTCCCACGGCTGAATATACATAATATTTGTTACCTTTTTAATTGACCACACATTCTTATATGCGGTCCCGACTAAAACAATACCCGATGCGGGGTAGTCGATTAATTCAGAAAACAAATCTTTAAGTTGCGAAATTGTGATATATTTACCTGCGACGTTAGATACTACTTGAAATGAAATAGCATATGCTCCGTCTGTTTTCATACAAATATTATGTTGGTACTTTTGTCCTGAAATATTTTGTACTATCAAAACTTGAAATCTAACAGTACTACCTGCGATCTCGGTACACATACCTGTCCACGCTACAACAGAATTATCAACGGATTGTCTTGTTATGAAAAAACATTTTTCACGAATGTGAGGTGTTCTATTGAAATTTGCCTTTGAAAAGTTGAAATAATTTCCTGTCGATGCGTTTCCAGTTAATCCCATGCTAATAAATAGCAAAGGGCTTTCTTTTACCTCGTGAAATTCCCCGCTTTCCATCGCGCCAGCGGCTTCCCATTCCGCAACACCAGTGTAGGTAACTTCTGCCCCGTCCATAGAAACATCGGTACTTGTTGGCTTTTCGAAACTTACGTAGTTTGGCAATGTTGCAGGACCAGCGGGACCTGTATCGCCTTTAGGCCCTTGGATACCTGTTATATCTACGACGGATTTATATTGGAATGTAGCAGTACTATTTGAGATTGCAGTACATATACTATTGCAGTCGTAGCATTTATTCGTTGTAGTATTTAAAAACGGAAATCTTAATACATCTCCTACGATAGGTGTTCTATTAAATGAATTTTTAGGGAATGTAATAGTCTGATTGGCCGCAGGAGTAACGGTCCATTCTCTTCTTTGCGAATATACAAGAGCAGGTAAACCTGTAGGACCCTGCGGACCCGTATCACCCTTAGCGCCTGCAGGGCCTTGTATCCCTTGTGCGCCAGTATCACCCTTTACGCCCTGTGGACCTTGGGGACCTGTTTCCCCTTTGTCACCTTTCGCACCTGCGGGACCTTGGGGACCTGTTTCACCTTTTGGACCAGCGGGACCGATTTCACCTTGTGGACCTTGCAAACCTTGGTCACCCTTAGGACCTACGGGACCCGTCGAGCCTGTTGCACCTTTTTCACCTTGTATACCCTGCGGACCTTGTTCGCCTTGCGGCCCTGTAGGACCTACTAAGCCTTGTATACCCTGCGGGCCTTGCGGACCCTCGGGACCTTGCGGTCCTTGGATAGGACCTTGATTTACGAATTCGGAAATATTCTCGGAGAATAAGTATATATCACGCGGAGGAGCAAGACCTACTGCGTAAGCGTCGCCAGCCTTTGCGGTAGGTTTCAAGGCTTCAAGGTCTGCCACGGTAGCGAGCGTAGATATAATCGTGAGTCCCGTTCCGTTTTCCCCTTTGTCACCTTTATCCCCTTTCGGTCCTTGTATACCTTGGGGACCCTCTGGACCGCGTGCACCCGTATCACCCTTTATACCTTGTAAACCTTGTATACCTTGCGGACCCTCGGGGCCTGTCGGTCCTGTTTCCCCTGTATCGCCTTTTACGCCTTGGGGACCTTGTGGACCTTGCGGTCCTACTGTACCAGCGGGGCCTTGCGGACCTGCGATACCCTGTAAACCTTGTACGCCTTGGGGGCCTGTTTCGCCCTGTATGCCTTGCGGACCGCGTGCACCAGTATCGCCTTTTACGCCTTGTAATCCTTGGGGGCCTTGTGGACCTGTATCCCCTTTAGGTCCTTGCGGACCCTCTGGACCAGTTTCCCCCGCTACGCCCGAAACGTAGAGTTTCCATTCTTCCTCGTTCGTAGGGACTACGCCTATGATTTCTTTGTCGGTATAGTGTACATATCCGTTTCCGTTGTAGACTACGGCATCTTTTAATTTATACGTAGCGGTAGGGTCATAATTTCCTCGCGGATTATATCCTCCCATAATTATAGCCTGTTCAAGCCTTAACTGCATTTGGTACAGCAGTTCCGCGACGGTTTTAGGCTCATGTTCCGATGCTGAATAGGTCTTGTCATTTATTGTAGCCATCGAGATATCTCCTATAGAAATTTTGTATTGTAACGGTATTTATGAATATGGGATTGAAACTATCCACGAATTTATAAATAATGTTACGGTTCCGCTCCGAGTACGCGAGCCATTTTTCGAACGGGTTCCCTGTTTTGGTTGAGTTAAACGTACGTTCCCCCGAACCTGAACTTGTTCCTGTGCCCTCGGAAGTATTCATATTCCTCGATGTAAGCCCTGCGTCGGTATCCTTGTTATACTGGTTCGGTACGTTCGTAAACTTGCTGTCCCCGCTCGCGTTCGTCGTTGAAGTAGATGTTGCGCTCGTGTTTTCGGTATAATCTTCGGATTGGTCTTGGAATGTCATTTTCTGCGCGTTCTCTACGTTTTGTTTCATGATATAGAACCCACGGTGCCATATGTTTGTGAAATACTGCTGAAACTCGTCAATGGTTTCGAATGCCATTTCACGGAACGCATACTCGTTCATGATGAGCGTTTCGATATCGGAAGTACCCCAGTTTTCCCCGAGGTACTCCACGTTGATATCGCCCGAGCACATATCGAATACACCCTGATGCGGTTCACGGGGAGAAGTAATCCCGCCGATTATCAAGTCAATCTCTTTCAGCGTCAGCGTCAAATTCGCCATCTTTCTTCTCCTCCTTTTCGTTGAACCCGTTCAGGTTTACTTTTATGTTCACGCCGCCCCAATCCTCAGGCCAAAGCCTTTTCGCCTGTTCCAACGCATCGGTACGGTTTTTCAGGCGTTTGGTTATATTCATGTTGTATTGGTCTGCCGTGACTTCGATTTCGGAAGTTATCTGCCGTTCTTTCTTTTCGTTTTGGTTATGCGCTATGCCGAGGAACTCGAACATTTCATTCTTATAATTCTTTATTTCCTCGGATAACTCTTTCCCGAAATATTGCGCGTTGGTGCTCAGCGTTTTGAGATACGGCACCACGCGGGATACGAACGCGTCCTCGTTATCCTCGGTCGCAAGCAGTAACTGTTTGATTTCCAAAGACAATGCGTTGGCGGTCTTGATAGTATCCTCATCGCTTGTATCGATACCGAACAGCATCGGGAGTTTTATCCAGTTTCGGTTGACCTTTTTCGCTACTTCGCAGTCGGCTACCATCGCGGCGTACAGTTCTATCGCCTGAAATACCGTGAACGATGTGTTACCCGCCGTAAGCGTAGGAAAGAAGAAGTCTGAAACGATAACGCAGTCCTTATTGACTATCATGTCTTTGAAATACTGCGACCCGCCGAACGCCGCGTAAGGACGCACCACGCCGAACTCCCCGTAGCAGTCCAGACCGTATGAGCCAGTAAACGGTAACGCGAGGTATGTCTTTTTCCGTACCATATGCCCGTCAAGATTTGGGAACGAGTAATAATACGGGAATATCGCCACGCGGCCGCATCGCGCAATCATGCTTTCTATACGCTTACTGTCGAACCTTGTACCGCCTACGATTTCCTTTGGTTCAGGTAAGTTCTGCCAATCGAAAATGGATATAGCCGTTTCCTGGAACGAGTTCATGTATAGCCGTTTCACATGATTGCGGAGTTTCGCCCTATCGCTTTTCTCGACCTTTGCGCGCGCCGCCTGTGCGGTCAGTTTAAATATTTGCTCGCGCAGGATTTGGTTATCCTTAGATTGTTTTTGGTTGGCGGCCTCGAGTTGCATAAGCCTGTCGTTTAGTTTTCCCATTTTACACCGCCTTTTCTGGATTTTCTATAGTAAAGTTTTTCATGTTGTTATAGTCATACCACACGCGCACACCTTTCGAAAACGTATCTTCTACCTGACTGCGTTCCATCTCATCGAGGAAAACCTCATCGGTGTTCAATACGGTATCGTCCGCGCGGTAGTAATCGAACAGCGTATGCTGTTGGAAACTGTCGGAAATATCAATCATGCTTTCAAATCCGTAAGCCTTATGATATTTCACGATTTCATCATAGAATATATTCTTGAACACAACTACCCGCATATACATTTTATTCACGATAAACGGAACGATAGACGAGCCGAACGAAACTTCTGACGGAGTATTCTTCAAGTCCTGTATCTGAAACTCTTGCAGTTTCCGTTCTTTCGCTTGGTTGTTGTTCAGCGTGAGATAGTTTGAAATCGTGTTCGTTGCAAAGTCTGTCGCTTGTTTTGCGGCGTTTACCCCTGCCAATGCAGGTGCGGCAGCGTTTTTATTTAAGGCCGCCGATATCTGTCCTCCTACAAGTGTTGCGCCTATTCCTACCACCGTATTCGCCAGTCCAGCCGCTGTACGCACGCCAAGATTTTCACGTTCGGTTTCCTGTTTTACTTTCAACCCCATTATTTGGGAGTTATAGTTTTGGCGGTACCAGTCTGCGTACGCGCTTGAAAAGTCCATGAACGTGGTATCGTTATTGAAACTGATAAAGTTATTCGGCGTGTATTGTATTCGCTCTTCGTTAAAGTATAATGTCGTGCGATACGGCGGCACGAAAGATTGTTTATACGTTATTCTTGTTGTGCCCGCGTAAGGAATAATTTGTCGCATATCATATTCATAGACGTTTCCGCCGTTGAATATATTCAGTTTTTTGTATTCAGGAACAGAATACATATCAATCGGCAGATTTTCTATAAATGTTTCGAAAGCATCAGGTAACTTTTTTATTACCATAGCATTTCCAATATCTGCCAAAGTCATCTGCCTTAAAAAATTATCGTCTATTCCCGAAATTCTTGCTCCATAGTAATCATCATATTTTGTTACGGTCACATTTATCTCATTTTTAAGATTGAGATAAATCATTGAAGAAACGATATCGAACCCCGCCGTAGTCTGATTAAGGAATTTTCCTAAATCAAACACGTCTAAAACTCTATCTCCGCTTGCGGCAAAAATTTTAAAATCTTTCCTTACGCTCCCCGTCAGAGGGTCGTATATAAAAGGTAAAACGTAATTCCTTAAAGGATATGTTGTATTTCCCTCTATATATGCGAACCCGTCCCCCTCGTCGCGCTGATATGTAGACGTAAACACAATAAATCCTACTGCAAGCGTCGGAAGTCCAGAACTTTGAAAATATTTCAGCAGGTTATATTCTTCCTCTATTTCGTATATCTGCCCTGCATCTATCGCTTTATACTTTCTTCCGTTCGCCGTCAGTTTATTGCTGTTATACGTACACATGGACGGATAGAACCTTGCGAATTTCAACTGCCAGAATATATTGGACACTAAATCTTCGTCGCAGACCATGCGGCAGACCATATCGTTTACGTACTCGAAATCCCGTATGAAATAATACCTCGTCACGCTCGGCTCGGTATCGTCGTTGTTCACGTAATACTTAAACCGGGCATAATTATATTTACGTTGATACTCGAGATAGTTCCCTTCCAATCTGAACGGGTCTGTAGGATTGAACGGTGCTTTTATGATTTCCGTTTGAACTCTTAAACTGTTGAGGGAAGTTTCACGGTCTTCCTGTGAACTTCCCACAAACAGATTTTCTTCGTCAATCGTAGTCATATAAAGTTTGATGTCTACAAACATATTTGACTACTCCTTTTTAATTTATTACGCGCCTGCGGCTACGTTGGAAACGCTGATGATACGGTCGGACTTGAAGTCATCTGTAATGACCAACGGAACATTTACATACGCGGGGCACATATCGAAACAGTAATCCTGGATTTCGTTGTAGTACGTGGTACGCGCGTTCAGAGGTTTTGAGATAGCGGATTTGAACCCGAGGCCGAACTTCACGGCGTTGAAGTCTACGATACGCCCGATGAGTTTACCGCCCGTAATAGTCGCTTTCGTCATGTTCATGGGGTCGAGGTTGGTATTCGCGGCAAGCGTCGTAGGATTGAGCGCGTCTACCTCGATGATACGGGAACGCTCTTCCTGCATACCGTAGTTATCGCTGTCCTCGGAACGGAACAGGAACGGTTTCAGATACTGCTTGTAGGTGAACTTCTGCGCGAAGTCAAACGCGAACTGCGTATCGATGATAAGCACGAAATCGCCCGTACCTCTCGTGGTGTTGAACTTAACTTTCTTGTACTGCATGTTCGATTCGGGGTATCTCTGCATTGCAAACACTTTATGCATGAACGCATTGAGGGACGCCGCATCGCTGAATTTCTGTACGTTGGCGTAGGTATCGTATTGATACTCTTCGCAGTTCAGAACGTTGTTTTCCATGACATACTCAGCCGCGTTATTCTCGGACTGGAGCACCGCAAGTTTGCCCATGATAAAATCATCGAGCGAATTGTTTTTGAGCGCCATCAACATATCAGCCGCATCGTAGTCAATCATACGCTCCATTTTCGCGTTGATTTTATAGATAAACGAAAGCGGGTCTTTGCCGTAATCGAACGTTACGTAAGGGTTTGTAATAGTCTTAGGCGCATACTTCTTCCCGCCGTACAGATTATCCGCACCTTTATCCCGCGCCTGTACAAGGACTTCCTGGAACATACCGTTCAGGCTCCCGCCGTTCATTGCGGCGTAGCCTTTTTCAAGCCCGCGCAAAGGGTTATCAAGTCTTGCAACTTCCACGCGCTGGGTCTGGACATACGACATCAGTTTGTTGAAGATAGGCTCCAACGTGTTTACGATTACGTTCGCGTCTGCGGTATTGATGGCGGTGATTTCCTCATCGGTCACTCCCGCGGCTTTCAATACCTTTTCATTACTCATCAAATGCGACATTGTTTATACTCTCCTGTTTTTAAAATATTCGGCAACTTGTTTTGCCTCTTCCTCGTCTTTCTTTTTCTGCTCGTCCTCGGGCGTTACTTTCGCCTGTGCGCCGAGCAGTGCGTTCTGCTGTCTGAGCAGTAGTATTTCATCTTCTAACGCTTTTATTTTCGCGTCTTTCTCATCATCTGTTGCGGGGGGCTCAGGCTCTGAAGTGGCGGCAGGCTTGAACCCCTTATCCGCAAGCCGTGTAAGCAGTTCGTTAAATTCTTCGTCCGTCATTATTCATGCTCCACTTGGTCTTTACGCTGTTTCAGTTCCGCGAGCACACGTTCATACTCCGCAATCTGCGCGTCCAACTGTTTAAGTTCAACGTCTTTGCGGTTGAGTTTATCATAGCACGCCGCGCAGACGTCGAAATTCTCGTACTGTTTCGCTTCGGACACTTTTACCTGTGCACCGCACTTATCGCATAGAAATACTGCCATAGGTTCCAACTCCTTTTCTTCTTTTTTCTGCTTTTCTTTATTTATATTCATCACCTTTTCGGTGTTTTTGCTACGTGCTTCTTTGAACGCTTTCCTCAGTTGCGCGATCAGCAACAGTATCCACGTTGCAAGGCATGCGGCGTAGGTCGCTATCCTGAACCCGAAATCTAACCATTCACTCATTTCTTACTCCTTTTTGTCGGTAATATATTTACAAAGGTATCGAATACCTTTGCATTCTCGAACTCGATAAGCCCGCTTTCGAATATCTCCACGATAGCCGTTTCAAGGCTTTTCAGTATCAACCTGTTATCGGGGCGACATAACTTGATATCGAATACGTAAGTCGTGTAATTATTCCGCGTCGGTTCCGTGATATAATACTTGTTCCGCTCCAAAGACTTCCAGAACGTGACGCGCCGTTCTCCGTCCGAGAGATTATACATCGCCTTGCGCTTGTCGGGTTTGCCCGTAATATACCTTACATCGGTATTCACGTACGCATTACCCGTCGAGAACATATCCTCTTCTTTTCCCCGAGTAATCATACCGACGATGCTCTCTTCTCGTGCAGCAAGCCACTTCGGGTTCGGCTTGATATGGCACCATACCGCAAGCGGCTTTATCGGATAACTCGGCTTATAAATCGTATAAGATTTTTTGATTCCGTAGGAAATATCGAGCGGCTGTTTGAAATTGAAATTTTCAAGAAATATATCGTACGGCTTTGTAATGTTGCCGCATAGTATAACCATACAATTGCGACGAAATCGAAAAACTGTTTCCAAAAAGTGTAGAAATCCATGGTATCTTTTATCGTCCGACATTTTCGGGGTAAGCGGGATAAACTCGTCGAAGAACGCGGTGGTGGTCTTTTCGATATTGTTCTTGACGAACTCTTCCATTTCCTCGATCTGTTCCTCGAGTTCCTGTTCGCGCCTCGACTTTACGGCACGCTGTCCTACGGGCGATACCGCACCGCGGAACTTCCCGTACGTGGAAAGAGCGACTGCATATCCTACAATGATACCGTCGATTATCACTTTATTGCCCATGGTCGTGTATTGGTGACCTTTGTACTTTTTATCGTCCAATAGATAACTGTCCCAAAACGCGCCCGCGAGCATATTATCCACTTCTTCCTGCGTTTCGCGCACGAGTACGAAGTACTCGCCTTTCTTAAAATATTTATTCAGAAGATGCTCATGCACGGGGTAGGTTTTTCCCGCTCCGCGCACGCCCGTCAATATTTTTATTCTGAATTGGTTATAGTCAAACACTTTCCGTGCCTGGCTCTCGTAAATGCTGTTTCCCATGGATAGATAGGGGGGCGGGTAGCCTGGTCTTTCGGACACTATGGGACGGCTCGCGCCGATTAAAATTGCGATAAAACCCAAACAGTACTACTTTGTCGCCCCCTCTCCCTGGTTATATTATACTACATTTATGTGAATTTGTCAATAGTAAAAACTAATCTTCATCTGTTTAAATTCCCCCAACCCTACCTCAATTGTCTTTATTCAGCGAATTTTTCTGTTATTTCAAACACACGCGGAATAAAATTTTGCTCACAAAATAACTCATATACACTTTTGCTTGATGCTAATGGCTTTTGCTGAATTACTGAAAAATCCTTTTCTGTCATCGCAAGGTCAATCATTTCAGTCGGATAAAAGCCAAAATGATTTCTCCAAAGATTGCAAGTGCTTTCTATATCTAACTGATTTGTTGCAAGTATTTTTCCTTTATACTCTACGGCCGTTGGAGTCATAAGACCAATTCTTTGAAGTTTCAAAACTTTATTCATCTTTCCCTTCCTCCGATAGCTCTTTTTCGGCTTGCTGCATATGGTCATTATTCATTTATTTCTTCCTCCCGAATAATCCACCGAACATACCGCCGCCGCCCTCGTAATTCATGCCGTGCGCCGTGCGATAGTCGTTGGCGAACTCGTTCAATGCTTTTACAAGTTCTTTTAACGTGCTTTGAAACTCAAAAATCATTTTGTCTTTATCTATTGGGCTGTTTTCTTTTTCGGGAATGTCTGGACATTTATCAAAAATATCTATGACTTCTTTCGCATAAAACTCGCTGTGTGCTTTCGTAAGTTCAAAATTATATTCTAAATATCTTTTTAACGTTTCATATAATATATTTCTATTTTTCATTTTCTGTCCCTCTCCTCTACTAACTGATAATATTTCAAACTCTGTTCCACGAACACTACGGGCTTGATAAAACCGTAATCCGATTGTTGCAGTAATAACGTTTCGAACCCGCCGTCGATGAATTGTTGGTGGGTAGGCGGCTCCATGATGCGTCTGCCTGACAATCTTATGTCTTGCATGATTTCGCCATCCTCGTTGGCAAATATCGCGCTGTAATTGGATATTTCCTTTACCGCAAACTCAAGATAATATTGACGGAGTTCCACTTTTCCTACCACATCGGAGTACCTGGAATTAAATCTTAAATCCATTTCGATGGGGGCATCGGATACGAAGCCGTCCGTGTTGGCGTATATGATATGCTCCCAGTTCGATTGTAATAACCTGCAAATCTTGACTTTTGCCGACCCGTTCACGTACAGATACAAGGGATAAAACGCTTTCTTGTCTTTCGTTTCATACGTTATCGTTGCGTTTACCCTGTTTTTCTTGTCCCCGCCTATCATGTATTCGTATACTGGATATTGGTCGTTCGCTCCGAACGAGCCTATCAGCGTATTGTTTTTCGCCTTGTTATACTTACGTATAGGCTTGTCAGGAGTGTAGATATTATCCTCGATGAACTTATCGAATATGCTTTTCTGCATCTTATACGAGTACTTGAACTGTATCGCATATTCTACATCGTAGAACTCTTCCAAACATTCCAACATATCCTTTGTAAGGTACGTATTAAACGGCTGTCTTTGGTTCTCTATGAATTTATCGAATAATCCGAAGAAGTCGTATACGATAGGAATACAGCGGTATACTCGTATCTTGGCAATGTACCAATGCTTTACGGGTACTTCTATCAATCCTCTTGTGCCTTTCCCCTGTGGAAATAACGAGTTATATAATTCAGACGGGAACGACGCGCGGATATCGTAACTGTATACGTCCTTATAATTTCCCGCCTTTTTCAGATACATGAACGCTTTCACGCTTTCTTTCGTTTTCTTCCACGTAATGAACTCTTCCTCCTCAGGTTGCGGAAATATCTTGTCGAATTTGTATCGGTTGATGAATTCGTTCTTGCAACCAGTTACGCACTCCATGAACTCCGCTTTTGCCGTCTGCGTGCACGTGGGCTTGAAATATGTATCCGTAAGCATCAGACGCTTTGCCGTTTCCGCATCCGTATAGTCTTGTAAGAACTTCTTTTCGTAGGAGCATATCGTTATTTTTTCTTTTTTCGTGCGATATATTTCCATATAATCGCCGTATACGTTCCACGACATGGTTTTGTCCGACGGGTCGCGTTGCTGATGGAATTCGGGATTATTCAGCAAACACCATATCAGCGACGGTTTGCAGATGGAAAACGATACAATGATAATAAAGGAGTTTTCAGGGTCGTATTCGTTAAATCCGAGTAAGTCCTCTATTCCTATTATCCCATAACTTTCATCTGGCTCATCATAAAAAAATACCGTGGTTTCCAATCCTCTTTCGGTTGTTTTTATATCTGGATAAAATAATTTCATGCCAACTCCCTCGCCTGAATATATGTCTGCGCGATTTTTTTCAATTCCTCAAGGTCGTTTATTCTTCTGATTTGGCTTTCGTCAAGTTCTGTGTTCTTGATTATCCAATCCTGTAGAGGTACAGGGTCGGACGGTTTATGCGAGTAATCGTGAGGAACGTACATAAACGTACCTTTTTTCAGTAATATTTCGGTCTGTTTTACATCGAAATTTGTGCCGTAGTATTTGTTTACCTCGTTATAAAATTCTCGCTTAAAACTCTCCTCGTCGGTCGCAATGCCTTTCAGGTATTTCAACGCTTCCAATATCTGTTGCGGCTCGTAGTGCCCTTTCTTTTCTATGACATCGCTCAATTTATACGGGATTTCCCGAAGTATCTTCGTATATTCTTTGTCCATGCCGAGAAAATCGGGAAACTTCGCGTTTTTGCTGTATTCCATCGATAATTTTATCGATTGCTGTTGTACCTTTGAAACATTTGCCACTATATCTTTTATTTCAAATACGCTCTTTGCCTGACATTTTATTCCGACCGTGATGTTGGATTTGTTTCTATGGATATAGTTATATCTTGAAATTGCCATTTCATACGCTCCTTATATGCTTTCGATACTGCTGAAAAATGTGCTCCGTCTATATATCCCGCAAGGATAATCAAAGTATTGCGCAACTCTTTCAAATCCGTTGACGAAAGGGCTTTTTTAAGCCCCTCCGCCATCGTTTCATAATCTACTACTATATTCATATTAAAAAGGGCAATTTTCATTCGTCACATCGAAATTTTTCGGTGCTTTATCGTTCCCTTTCTTAGGCTCGATGAGTTCCAAATCACGTACAAGCACGTTCACAGACCTGCCCTTGCTACCGTCCTCGCGCGTAAAATCTCGGATGCGTAACTCGCCGTTCACTGCTACTTTATCGCCTTTTTCTACGTAAAGTTTAAAGATTTCTGCCGTCTTATCGAAGAGCGTGATATCCACAAACATCGTCTGTTTATTTCCCTCGGCATCCTTTCCTTGGTCTATTGCCAAACAGTTATTCACCATCTTTTTCTCGGTTTTCGTCTGGACGTATTCGACGTCGCGCACCACTCTTCCAATCAGATAAATTTTGTTCATTGCTACAAAAACTCCTTTAAAAATTATTTATTATATAACGCCGTAAATTCAGCGTTATATTTTTCGATTTTACTTTTCAACGGTTCTTTCATTTGCTCCGCAATAGGCGCGATATACCCCTCTAAAATTTTGCCATAGAAATATATCATCTTCTTTTTCCGATATTCTTTCATTCTGTGCTTATTTAATACAATAACATATTTTTCTTCTGGATTCGAATAGTAACAAAAATCGTATTTGTTTTTTTCAAAAAGAACTACTTTCAATGTATCCAAATTATTAAAGAACCTGAAAACTTCTTCGTATGGCAATTTCTTAAAATATAAAATGTCTGCTTTTGTACTATATCTCATCGCTCACTCTCCTGCAACCGCCTACGCATAATACATCACCAACGTAATCGATGATTTTCTTCACCTCTTTGTCTTCTGTCATGGCACTTGCTTTCCCGAGCAGTTTTAAGATTTCAATTTCTTTCACGTTCGCGATGCGTACCCCATACCCTCTATACTTGGCGTATCTGTATACGGCGTTCCTCGCGCTCTGCTCGTTCTCGGAATACACGTGAAATGTATATTTCAACGCGCTTTCCTCTCCTGGTCTGAATGCTTCTACCTTGTAAAATTTCTTCATGATTTCCTTACCTCCTGTTTTTATTAAACTTCCGTTTTCTCCTTGAATTTTATCTGCGCGGTATTGACCGACCGCGCGGTTTCGTTCGTTATAAGTTATTTATCAGAAACCTGATCTGTTGCAACACATTGTACCAAAATCTTTCCAGAGTTTCTACCTCTTCATCATCTTCAACTACTGAGCGTTCGTACCAATATTCCCAACGCTTTTGAACTTGCAAGTATTCCTCTTTCAATAGGTTCTTCGCATTGTTCATGTTTACCACCTCTCTTGTTTTTGTACCTATATTATATCATATATTATTTGATTTGTAAATATCATTTGAAATATTTTTTGTGAAATATTGTAAAATTATTTTTCGCCAAATTTTCACATAACTATCACATTTAAAAAGGGGAGTTGTAACCCTCTCCGTTACATCCCATCCA
>UMIG01009201.1_pt1 | contig 13804 bp, 10 predicted proteins | sample 1965761 | NCBI WGS metagenome assembly UMIG01 (sample SAMEA4836122, study PRJEB28245) | human gut metagenome | biome: gut microbiome; material: fecal sample | place: Denmark | collected 2008 | reverse complement strand
CCGCCGCCAATATAAACCGTATCCAGCTTACGTCCTTTTTTCTTCATAATAGAAGAAACTTCCCGGATTTCCTTACAGAGCGCATCCAGATAAAGCTCCACTCTGTCCTTCCACTGCTTCAGAGGATAGGAGCTGAAAGAACAGTAAAGACAGATACTCGGACAGAAAGGAATCCCCACATAAAGGCTGTATCCGTTTTCATAATCAATATCTTTCAGAATTTCTCTTTCCCGGTTGGCAATGGTAATGGCAAGAGCTGTTTTTTCAGGACTTACCAGATAACGTTTCCGCATTTCTTCTGCAATCTCTGAATTTTTCATTCCGGCTTCAATCATTGCCATGGCAAGCTTTGCCGGCCGGATCCCTGTAAGATTTCCCCATGGAAGGGTCTTTCCTGTAAGCTTTGTCAGAAGTTTATATAATGAGTATTTCAGAACATCCTTCTGCTCCTTGCGCTGCTGTCTGGCTGCATCTTTTTCTTCCGTACAGGAAAGAGGGGCATCATCCGAAGAGTGCCCCTTTATGATCTCTGCACTTGTCACCCCGGTATTGCTTTCATTTTGATACCGGATTATAAAACTCTGCTCCTGCTTTTCCACCCGGAACAGAAGATCCGCTGTATTTGCCCCGTCTTCCTCTTCATAGGAAACTGCAATTTCAGCCTCCGGGTAAAAGGCTCGGATCAGCTCATAAATATCATGTTCAAATTCTCTGTTGTCAAACAGAATACTGATCTTATACAAATGGATTGTACCTCTTTTCATAACCGATAGTGGTTGAAATATCGTGTCCGGGATAAACTTCTGTTTCCTCAGGAAGAGAATCTGTAAGTCTGTGAAGGCTTTCCACAATTTGAGCCGTGCTTCCTCCCGGAAAATCGGTTCTTCCCACAGAACCATAAAACAGCGTATCCCCGCTGAACAGGATTCCTTCATCCTTCAGATAATAGCAGCAGCTTCCCGGAGTGTGTCCGGGTGTGTGAAGCATCTGAACGGAAAAGCCCGCCGCCTCAAAAGCCTGAAGGTCTTCAAGAAGTATATCTGCCTTCAGGGAACAGGAGCGGTTTCCGTATCCGGACAGATTTGCGGAAGGATCCAGAAGAGTCCCTGCTTCTTTTTCACAGGCATAAACCGGAATCTGGTATTCTTTTTTTACGTCCTCCACTGCAAGAATGTGGTCATAATGACCATGGGTTAAAAGAATTGCAGCAGGCTTCGCCTGCATTTCCCTTATTCTGGAAAAGATTTCCTGTGCATGATCCGCCGGATCCACGATCAGAAGCTCCCCTGTGTTTTTGTTTTTCAGCAGATAGCAGTTCGTTGATACAGAACCAAGAACGCATGTCTGAAGCTCTGAGTTTTTCATATCGGTCCCCTCTTTCTCTGTCCCTGTATTTTTATGACTGATCAGCCTGTGGTACGCTCCACATCGATCACACTTTCCACCTGGCGGATTTTTTCTACAAGAGACGCCAGCTCCTCTTTGCTGCCTACCTCAAAGCTTACGGCAATGGTCGCCTTATCCTGCTTGCTTGTACGGCAGTTCATATTTTTTACATCAATCTTACGCTCTGTAAATATTTTTGAAAGGTCTACCAGAAGTCCGGTACGGTTGTTGGCAAAGATCTTAAGCTCTGCCATATATTTTTCCGAAGCTCTGGTATCTGCCTGCCACTCAGCCTCAATGAGCCTTGTCCTGTCGGTTTCTGACATATTAAGAATATTTACACAGTCTGTACGGTGAATGGTGATTCCCCGTCCTCTTGTAACAAATCCCACAATCTCGTCGCCGGGAATGGGACTGCAGCATTTTGAAAAACGAACTGCAACATCATGGATGCCACGGACAACAATTCCGCCCTTGGATTTTACCAGATGAAGCTTTTCATGAGCATCTGTCGCAGCATCCAGAACATCCTGATCCGTGATCTTTTTGGCATGCTCTTTTTCGTAAGCCTCCATCAGCTTGTTAAAGACCTGGCCTTCTTTCAGCCCTCCGTGTCCGATGGCAGCCAGAACGGAATCCCAGTCGCGGAAACCGTATTTGCGCATAACTGCCTCAAGATACTGACTCTTGCTGTAGGTACCGATCTTGTAGCCTTTGGATTTGGCATACTGAGCCAGCATGTCCTTGCCCTTTAAAATATTGTCTTCCTTCAGTTCCTTTTTGAACCACTGATTGATCTTGTTTTTTGCCTGAGTGCTTTTTACCATTTTCAGCCAGTCACGGCTTGGTCCCTGGGAATTCTGTGATGTGATGATCTCAATTCTGTCACCATTCTGGATCTCATATTCAATGGGAACAAGCTTGCCGTTTACCCGGGCGCCTACCATACGGTTTCCTACTGCACTGTGCACACAGTAGGCAAAATCAATAGGCGTGGATCCTGCCGGAAGGTTTTTCACATCCCCCTGAGGAGTGAAACAGTAAACACTGTCTGCAAAAAGATCCAGATCGTTTTTCAGAAGGCTCATAAATTCCCGGTTATCAGACATATCTCTCTGCCATTCCAGGATCTGTCTCAGCCAGTTCAGTTTTTCCTCTTCACTTTTTCCTACAGGTACCTTTCCGTCAGAGGACTCCTTATATTTCCAGTGCGCCGCAATACCATATTCTGCTGTTTTGTGCATTTCATAGGTACGGATCTGAATCTCAAAAGGCTGTCCGCTTGGTCCGATCAGAGTCGTATGAAGAGACTGGTACATATTAGGCTTCGGCATGGCAATATAGTCTTTAAAACGGCCGGGAATCGGTTTGTACATTTCGTGGATCACACCCAGAGCCGCATAGCAGTCCTTTACATTGTCCACCAGGATCCTGACTGCAAAAAGATCATAGATCTGATCAATGGTCTTGCCCTGATTGACCATTTTTTTATAGATGCTGAAGAAATGCTTGATCCGTCCGTCCACCTGAGCCTGAATCCCCGCATCCTCCATATGCTGCTTTACCTGTTTCACAATCCCGTTGACAAAATCCTGTCGTTCACTTTTTTTCAGGGAAACCTTGTCTACCAGATCGTAGTACACATCCGGCTTCAGGTATTTAAGTGAAAGATCATCCAGTTCCACCTTGATCTTGGATATACCAAGGCGCATGGCAATGGGCGCATAAATATCCATGGTCTCCCTGGCCTTTTCCTGCTGCTTTTCCGGACGCATGTACTGCAGAGTACGCATATTGTGGAGACGGTCCGCAAGCTTGATCAGAATTACTCTGATATCCTTTGCCATGGCAAGAAACATTTTTCTTAAATTTTCTGCCTGAAGCTCCACCTTGTCCTTGGAATAATTCAGCTGTCCCAGCTTGGTAACGCCGTCCACCAGAAGAGCAACCTCGGAACCGAATTCCTTTTCTACCTCTTCATAGGTCATCCAGGTGTCCTCTACCGCATCATGAAGAAGTCCCGCAACGATCGTCTCTTTATCCAGCTCCAGATCTGCAAGAATGATTCCCACACAGAGCGGATGGATGATATAGGGCTCCCCGGATTTTCTTTTCTGATCCTTATGAGCCTCTCTTGCTACCTCGTAGGCTTTCTGTATCATGGAAATATCCGTAGACGGATGGTATTTTCTCACACTGGTGATCAATTCCTGATACAGAACTTCCGGACTTGTAAAATCACTCATGGATTTTACCGCTGCATCTGCCTTTTTCACGGATTCAATTTTTGCCTGATCTACAGCGCCCGGACTTTTTTCCGTTTGTATATTTTTATTTCTTTCTGTCATTCTCTCCCACCTGTCTGATATTCTGCTGCCTGTTCTTCTTTAGCAGCCGTCGTACTCTCCGTCTGTGGTTATTTCCCTTCGTATCGGATCACAGAAGCCACATCATAGCCAGCCAGTTTCTCACGGCCTTTCAGACCGGCAAGTTCCATAAGAAATACGATTTTGACAACCTCTCCGCCAAGCTCTTCAATAAGCTTCACAGCCGCCTCAACCGTACCTCCTGTAGCGATCAGATCATCAATTACCGCAACCTTCTGTCCCGGTTTGATGGAGTCTCTGTGCATTTCTATGGTTGCGCTTCCATATTCCAGATCATAGCTTCTGGATACTGTCTCACATGGAAGCTTACCTTTTTTACGTACCGGTACAAATGGCTTATGAAGATTGTATGCGATCGGAACTCCGAACATAAATCCTCTTGACTCTGTTCCAACGATCACATCCACATCTGTGTCCTTCAGACATTCCTGCATGGAATCAATTGCCAGTTTCAGTCCGTCCGCATCCTGCAGAATACTTGTTACATCACGAAAAATAATGCCCGGTTCCGGAAAATCCGGAATACTTCTTACATAATCCTCAATTTTCTTCATAATCCCGCACCTCCACCTTTTTTCTATAATATAAATCTAAATCAGTATATCACTTTTTTTTTATGGAATCAATCCAAAACCCGACAAGTCTCGCCAAATACCGCTATTGCTGCCGTTCACAGCAACGGCCGTATGAACAGTAACCCATTGCTGCTGTTGTCTCTGTCCTCACTCTATTTACTGTTAAAAATAATTGCGGATCACTGCCTGGAGACTCTCTCTCCCCTGATATACATTGATCTCCGGATAATAGGTCACAGATATCAGCTCTTTCTGCTGTACGTACTGTTCAAATTCTCTGGCCGCTCCAAAATATACTGCGTCTACAGAATTGCCCTGTTCATCCACCAGCCGCATTTTAGCTACATTCTGATTCTTTCCAAAAATTCTCAGATTTAAAACGCGAAGTCCCTTCTGAGCAAATAATGGCTTTGTATTTCCTTTTCCAAAAGGTTCCAGAACAGACAGCTGCTCTGTCAGCGTTCTGGACAGATAAGAAATCGGCATGGGAACATCGATCACCACCTTAGGCACAAGCTCTTCCTCTGTCAGCGTACATACCTCATTCAGCCTTTTTCGGAATGCGTCGATATTTTCTTCTGCCAGAGACAGTCCTGCCGCCATGGGATGACCTCCAAACTGTTCCAGAAGATCACTGCACTTAACCAGCTCGTCATACATGGAATAGGCTTCAATGGAGCGGCCGCTGCCCTTGGCTCCCTTTTCTGCCTTTGTCAGCACAAATGAAGGCTTATAATATTTTTCCCTCAGCCTTCCGGCAATTATCCCCGCCAGGCTTTCATGGCATTCCGGCAGATACACTACCAGAACCCGGTCTGAGGAAAGCCCCTGACTTTCAATGATGCGCTCTGCCTCTTCCCTGCCTTTTTCTGTCATGGCTTTTCTGCTCTGGTTTAATGCAACCAGATCCCCGGCCTCCTTCGCCGCTCTGTCCGCATCCTCTGTACAAAGAAGCCGCAGAGCCCGGGCCGCAGTGTCCAGCCTTCCGCTGGCATTGATACATGGTCCCAGCACAAATCCCACATGATAGGCTGTGATCCGTTCACCTCCCAGGCCGTTTGCCTCAATGAGAGCGCGAAATCCCTGATTCTTTGTAGTTGGAAGCCGTCTCAGCCCTTCCTTTACAATAATGCGGTTTTCCCCCTGAAGATCCATCACATCTCCCACAGTTGCCACCGCTGCCGGTTCAGAAAATTCCAGGATCTCATTTCTGTCAATTCCATATGTCTCATAAAGAGCCCAGATCAGTTTCCATGCAACCACGGCTCCACAGATATTTTTGTTTGGATATGGACAGTCCGACTGTTTCGGATTGATCACTGCATCTGCTTCAGGAACAATCCATTCCCTCCCTTTATCCGTGTCTCGATAAGGGATTTCATGATGATCCGTTACAATCACTGTCATACCCTTTTCCTTTGCCTGCTGAATTTCCGCAGACGCTGCAATTCCGTTGTCACAGGTAATGATCGTATCGATTCCGTCCTCTGACGCCTTTTCGATCAGCTGACTGTGCATTCCGTATCCGTCCTTTATTCTGTCCGGAATATAGGTATCCACCCTTGCCCCAAGACGGCGAAATCCCGTAAGAAGAATATAAGTGGCAGTTACTCCGTCAATATCATAATCCCCGATGATCCTGATTCTGGCTTTCTGATCAATCTTGTCTTTCAGGATCTCCACAGCTTTTTTCATATCCTTTAAAAGCCACGGAGAAGGAAGCTCTTCCAGCGTTCCGTACAGATACGAGCGGATATTTTCCATACCTTCCACATCTCTGTTCCTGATCAGACGCGCGATCACCGGATCAATGCCAAAGGTCTGCCCGATTTTCTGAAAGTCTGCTTTTTTTGCTGTTACTACCCATTTTTCCATTTTTTTCTCCTGTAAAAACACATCCCGGGACAGCCTGCTGCCCCGGGACAATCCTGTTTTATTCTGTTTTATTTTCTTCTGCGTTTTTTTCCGCTTCCTGAGCTGCAAGACGTTCCGCTACTCTTTTACGGTTTTTCTTTTTTGGCTGTTTCTGACCATTCACAGATGTCTGATCCGCACTTTTATTTTCCACATCCGGATTCTTTGAAGCAACAGCCTGAACCTTGTTTTTTCCAAAGCCACGTTTCATCACAAGCCACAGAGAACCTGTAATACAAACAGAAGAATAAGCTCCGCATACAATACCTACCATCAGAGGCAGCGCAAATTCACGAATAGAAGATACGCCCATGATATAGAGCACTGCTACCATAACAAAGGTTGTCAGAGAAGTATAAATACTTCTGGTAAGCGTCTGTGTGATACTGTCATTGACAATCTCTGTAAGATCTGCACGGCTTCCCATTTTCTTAATGTTTTCACGAATACGGTCAAAAATAACAATGGTTGCATTGATACTGTAACCTACAATTGTCAGCATACATGCAATAAAGGTATTTCCCACAGAGATACGCGCAAGGGCATAAAAGGCAAATACAACAAGTACGTCATGTACAAGAGCCAGAACCGCACTGCTTGCAAAACGGACATCCTTAAAACGGATCCAGATATATGCCAGCATACACAGAGTCGCAACAACAACTGCCACAAAAGCATCCTGTCTCATTTCAGAACTTACAGTAGAAGAAATACTTTCTGTAGAGATCAGAGCTTCATCTACGTCAAAGTTGTTAACCATTGCCTGATTGAGCTTTTCTCTTTCCGGCTGGGACAGTGCGCGTGTCTTAATAATCACCTGATTTGTTCCCACAACCTTGGTAGGCTGTACATTCTTATCTCCTGTTACCTTTTCTACAACAGGTGTTACCTCTGAGTCGATCTGTTTAATATCCATATCCTCATTAAAGGTAACTGTAGTTGCAGTTCCGCCGGAAAATTCCAGACTGTAATTCAGAATGCTTCCATCTGTTTTCTGATGGATCATCATGGATACCGGTCCCACAAGAATCAGAATCAGAGAAATAATAAAGAAAATATTTTTCTTTCCAACAAAATTGATGCATTTTCTATTCTTTGCTCTTCCGTAGAATTTTTCATCCTGAATACCTACCGCATACAGAGCATTTACGATCAGTCTTGATACGACCAGCGCCGTGAACATGGATACTACAATACCCAGCGCCAGTGTGTAGGCAAATCCTTTTACTGTTCCAGAGCCCATCCACATCAGTACCAGCGCCGCGATCAGAGTTGTAACATTACCGTCAATAATGGCAGAAAACGCTTTGCTGAATCCGGACTTGATGGCTGTTCTTACAGAAGAACCTGATGCGATTTCCTCACGGATACGGGCATAGATAATAACGTTGGCATCCACAGCCATACCAATACCCAGGATGATACCGGCAATACCGGGAAGTGTCAGTGTAATGTCAAAAGCATTCAGAGTGATCAGCTCGATCGCAGTATAAAGGATCAAAGCGATTGCTGCCACCAGACCGGGGATTCTGTATGCAAAAATCATAAACAGGATCACTATCACAAGACCGATTGCTCCTGCAACTACACTTGTAGTGATCGCTTCTTCTCCCAGCTGCGCTGCAACTACGCTGGAACGCAGTTCTTCCAGTTCCAGACTCAGGGAACCGATACGGATATAGGAAGCAAGGTTCTGCGCCTCCTCTACCCCATCCATTCCATTGATCTCTGCCTGTCCGCCTGTAATGGCTTCCTGTACCGTAGGTGCGCTTAAAACAGCGTTGTCATACACAATTGCAATCTGCTTTCCTACATTTGTCTCTGTTGCCTCGGCAAATTTCTTTTTGCCTTCTTTTGTAAGCTTCAGGCTTACCGCATATTCTCTTGCTCCGTTTTCATTCTGGTAAGTACCGCCTTCTGCGTCTGCAACATCCGTACCTTCCAGAAGTACAGAACCGGCTTCTCTGATCTCATCAAGACTTCTTGTGAGTTCGTAATTTTTTTCACCGGCAACAAAGTTCTGATTTCCATCCTTGTCTGTCTGTTCAATAAAACACAGAGAGCCCGGTTTTCCAAGATCATTGAGGATCTTGTCCGCATCTGTTACACCGGGAATTTCCACTGTAATACGGTTGTCGCCTTCCTGATATGCCTGCGCCTCAGTGCTGTACTGTTCCACACGCTTCTGCATTTTATAAACAGTATCTGACATATCTTCCTTGCTCGGATTTTTGTCCTTTGCCTCGTAAGTAATACTTACACCGCCTGACAGATCAAGACCGGTCTTAATATTTTTTGCCGCTCCGGTTCCGGTAGGACCCAGACCCACAGCTGCAGTATAGCACAGAAAAACCGTAATGATCGCAGTCAGGACCAGTACAATGACTCCTCTTTTTTTCTTCATTGTTTTTCCCTTCTACTACAATATATTTATGGGTAATATCCCTTACAGTCCGTAAGGAATTATCCATCTTATTACTCAGGCTGTATCAGAATGGAGCAGCCGGTGTGTCGGCTTTCTTTTCCGAACTTCCTGTCCGTATAAAAGACTGATCATCAGCGTCTCATTCCCAGCCCTTCCGTCAGTCAGTAACTGCCGGACAGATTTTTATGAACACTTACTCTGCAAGTGCAGCTTTGATCATGATCGCACACTCCACACGCTTTCTCTGAAGCTCGCATCCAATCTCATAACTGCCCTTTACGTCCTTCTGGAAGTGATATGCATTGGCTGCGCAGCCCCCACTGCAGTAAAATCTGGCAAAGCAGTCTTTGCAGTCATCCTTTGTATAAACATTGCAGCCCTTAAACTCTTCACGAATCTGCGGTCTGGTAATTCCCTCGTCTACATTTCCCATCAGGAATTCTTCTTCCCCCACAAACTGATGACAAGGATAAAAATCTCCCCACGGAGTCACTGCCAGGTACTCTGTTCCTGAACCGCATCCGGAAAGACGCTTATACACACAGGGACCGCCTGTAAGATCAATCATAAAATGGAAGAAATTAAAGCCTTTTCCTTCTTTCTCCCGTTTGATCATCTCTTTTGCAAGCGCATCGTATTCATCCAGAATCTGAGGAATATCTTCTTTGCGGATCGCATACTCTTCTTCGTCCGGAGCCACTACCGGTTCAACAGAAATCTGTTTAAATCCAAGATCCGCAAGATGAAGAACGTCCTTTGAAAAATCAAGATTATGATGAGTAAAAGTTCCTCTTACATAATAATTGTCCTGATTTCTGGATTCCGCAAATTTCTGAAATTTCGGCATGATCAGGTCATAGCTTCCGGCGCCCTTGCGGAACGGTCTCATATAGTCGTGTACCTCTTTACGGCCGTCTACACTGAGAACAACATTGGACATTTCACGATTGCAGAATTCCATTACCTCATCATCAAGAAGAACGCCGTTGGTTGTAAGTGTAAAGCGGAATTTCTTGTTATGAAGCTTTTCCTGCTCTCTTCCATATCTGACCAGATCTTTTACCACCTGCCAGTTCATCAGCGGCTCGCCGCCAAAAAAATCCACCTCCAGATTTCTTCTGGAGCCGGAATTGGCAATCAGAAAATCCAGGGCCTTTTTTCCAACCTCAAAGGACATCAGGGCTCTTCTTCCATGATATTCTCCCTCCTCCGCAAAACAGTAGCGGCAGGCAAGATTACAGTCATGGGCAATATGAAGACAAAGGGCTTTTACAACCGGACGGCTGTTTTTTGAAAACTCATCAATTGCACTTTCATAAATATCTCTGGTAAAAAGCATTCCTTCTTCTTTCAGCTTTTCACATTCCGAAACAGAAGTTCTGATCTCCTCCGGGCTGAATCTGTCTTTCAGCCTTTCCACGATTTCTTCTGTTGACAGTTCGTTCTCCATGCATGGCAGAACCTCATAGGTTACAAGGTCTACCAGGTGAATACATCCACTGTTAATGTCAAGAACAATATTATATCCATTGCTCTGGTATCTGTGAATCAGACTCATTTTTTTGAAATCCTTTCCTGTAAATTATACCTGAAAAATCCAGGACAGATTTCATCTGTCCTGAACTCACTTCAGAAGTCAGGTGAACTTTTTCTGCAGGTTCCCTGTCCTCTTATATTCTCAGGGACTGTACACTCAGCCTCCCAGATCCGCTTTTTTTATTTCAAGCATATCTGTCTGCTTTCCGTACACTTTTATCTGTTCAACCATAAATGAGTAAATACTGAGTTCTGCATTCTTTTTCATTTACAGTTTATAAAACACTTTTCTGCGCGCAAAGCGGACGGAGTCGCTTGGAACGCCTTAAATCTCTCAAGCTCTGAGAGACTTACTCTGCTTTTCTGGTCAGATGCAGGCAGCCATGAACGCTTATATTCCTCGTGCATCCGGTCACATTCCCGCAGAATATTTTATTTACCAGGGAAGTTAGTACAAAACACACTGCTTTCCCGGTAAATAAAAAGAATAAGCAGCGGACTCACCCGCTGCTTAACTGACTTCCCTGAACTCCGCCTTATTTATGCTCGCAGCTCTGATTTCCTACAGTACAGGAAGTTTTACATGCTGACTGGCAGGAAGTCTGGCACTCACCACATCCACCTTTTTTCACTGTGTTCTGCAGATTTTTTGTATTTAATGTTTTGATATGCTCCATTGTATATCCTCCTTATGTATATATAATTGTCTGGGCATAGTATAGCATAAAATTCTCTCAAATAAAAGTCTTTTTTTAGGTTATGCCAGCATGCCTCCAAGAGCCCCTCCGCCCAGACACATACAAAAAGTAGTCAGCAAATGCTGAAAAGACATATCCCACTTTCCTTCTGCGGCAAAGGATACCAAAACAAGAAGTATAAAATATGCAAGGCCTACTAAAATCCCCCAGAAATATTTATCCTTTCGCATGATTTTTCCTGCCATAAAGCCCCCTGCCAGACAGGAGATTACATACACTGCCACAATTCCCGCTGATACCGGCGCCAGTCCCAAATCAAACTGAAATACCAGGAATGCCAGAAACAGAAGACAGACACCTGTCAGGCCATATGCAAGAAACAATGATCTTAAAACAGTTTTTGTTTTCATAAAAAAGCCCTCCCCATAACATTATATGGGAGGGCTTTTTTCTTATGCCTTACTATGATTTATTTTTTCTTTCTGAAGTAAATAATCACACCTACTACCACAATAGCTACCACACCCAGAATTATAAAAGGCGCGATCATTGTGTTGTCTCCTGTATTCACCGCAGATTTGGAACTGCCATCATTTTCCTCAGCTTCTTTACTGCTGTCCTCTGATGTATCTGTCTGTTTGTCAGAATCCTTACTGTTATCCTGAGGTTTCTGTACACTGCTGCTGTCATCCTTTTCCGGAACTGCTGTTACTCCTGCAGCAGCCGTAGGTGTTACTGTTGCAACCGGCACTAAATCCCCGTATCCGTCTTCCTGAATTTCTCCTCCTACAAGAGGTTTGCTTCCTGCAATACCAAAGGGGCTGAAAGAATGGGTGCTGAATACCATAGTACTTCCTTCCACACTGGGAACAATCGTTTCCATTGCCCCACTGTCCAGAAGATGCTCAATGGTGTATGTATAACCTTCTTTTACCGGAACTGTCACACTGATATACTCTCCGTCCGGAATTTCATATTCTGTATTGTTTCTCAGATCCCAAAGCTCAAATTCATAGGATTTAAACAGATTGGCCTCGTTTTCATTTGTAAACTGGTAATCCTCTCCGCTGGTTGCTCTGAACTGAACATACCATGGCAGATTGATTCCAGACACAGAAATTCCGTTGCTGGTATGGTTTGCAGCAGCCAGCTCTTCCTTCTCTTCTTCTGTAAGATTTCCTTCCAGATCTGACGGACGCTGGTCTTTCTGATCTTCCTGTTCAAAAATATTATCCTTATCTGCTTCCGGAGTTACCGTTGGTTCCGGAGTTACTGATGCTTCTGGTGTTATGGTTGGTTCGGGTGTTATTGATACTTCCGGTGTTACGGTTGGCTCTGGGGTTACAGATACCTCTGGTTTTTCCCCTGTTTCCGGCATATCTTCCTTATCTCCGGCATTATCCTGGGATTCTCCATTCTGCTGAGACTCCCCTTCTGACTCACCGTTTTCCTGTCCGTTTCCATTGGATTCACCGGTATCTTCATCCTTGGAGCCAGCATTCTGGTCTTCGGACTCCTGATTGCCATTCTCTTCTGTAGAATCGCTGTTCTGCTGAGATTCCTCTTCTGACTGTTGGTTTCCGTTAGAGTTATTGTTGTCTTCATCTGCAGAATCACCGCCACTGTTCTGCTGAAAGCCCTCGTTTTCCTGTCCATTTGAGTCAGATTCACCAGTATCTTCGCCCTCGGAGCCAGTGTTCTGGTCTTCTGATTCCTGGCTGTCATTCTCTTCTGTGCCGCTGTTTTCTTCCTCCCACTGGCTGTCGTCCTGATCCTCAGACCATTCCTCTTCCTGGGATTCATTTTCTTCGATACCGCTCACTACTACTGTCACACTGCTGTAGATCACATCAGAACTTCCGTCCCAGCCGGATATTTTGGAAAGATCTGCCTGATTATAGGGACGAAAAACAACATCATAAGACTGTACGCGCTCAGACGGTACGCTTGATTCGTCAGCCCATGATAAAATGCCATATTCACTGGATGGAAGAGAAATCTCGGAAAGAGGTACCGGCTGTTCCACTGTCACATTATCCGGAATCAGACTGCTGACCTGAATGGTTTCACTTCCGTAAACTGCCGACGGCTGGACCTGCCCTGCCATTAATGTTGCTGTTAATGCCGCTGCTGCCAAAAACTGTACATTTCTCTTACCGTTATTTTTTTTCATTATTACACCTCATCTATTATCAACATCAATAAATAATCATTAATTTCATCTATTTTATAACCGAAAACTGTTTGTAACAGATTTTCTGTTTTCATTCGTTTTTAATATATCAGATTTTTATGTTTTTGTAAACATTTCGTAACAGAATATTTCACATTACGACATAGGTATTATATCATAGTTCTATTTTTTTCGACACCCCTAAAATATAATTTTTTAGCATGTTTTGGCTATGTTTCAGTATTGTATCACTTTTCTCTTCATTCTCTGTGATCTGAACCGGATGAATTACAATATTTCTGCCATAATGGCATTTTGACCTGGATATCTCAGAATTTTTGCAAAAACATACCATAGCAGCTTGTGGAATCTTGTCCGAAAATTGATACAGTACTGTATCACTGTTCTCCTGTTTTCAGTAATCTGGTCTAAAGTGGTACAATACTGTATCACTTCATCCATAGCATCAGGTAAAAATGCATTCCAGATTGCCTGTAGCTATGGAATTTTATCCTGTATTTACTCATTTATAATTATAGCTATAAATGAGTAAATATCGAATTCTGCGCAATAGAATCCGTAATATACGGACACAAAAGAGAGAGCAAGCTCTATATGTGCATTTTGTAAAGACAAATTTGTGATGATTTTGTTCTTTTTTTCAAATTTGTTCTTTTATCGTAAGCGCAAAATATTGCTACGCTGCCCAT
>UMIG01004613.1_pt1 | contig 14175 bp, 10 predicted proteins | sample 1965761 | NCBI WGS metagenome assembly UMIG01 (sample SAMEA4836122, study PRJEB28245) | human gut metagenome | biome: gut microbiome; material: fecal sample | place: Denmark | collected 2008 | reverse complement strand
AGTTACGGCGATACCCAGTCCTACGGCAGTCTTTACATTCTTTGATACGGCCAGATAAGAGCACATACCGAGGAAGAATGCAAATATCATATTGTCCACAAAAATGGAGCGGACGAATAAACTTAATAAATGTTCCATAATTCTTTTAATTAAGAACTAAGAATTAAGAATCAAGAATCTCCATACAGCGACGGCACAATCTTCATTCATCATTCCTCATTCTTCATTTATATTACTTTTCCTGCAATTCTTTATGGCGTGCACGTTGATACCAGATGATGCAAGCGCAGAGAATCAGCGCCATAGGCGGCATCAGCATCAAGCCGTTGTTCACATATCCAATCTTCTGCAAAGGCTCGTAGTTCAGGATGTTGAAACCAAGCAACGTGCCCGAACCCAGCAGTTCGCGGAAGAAAGCCACGATAACCAAGATCTTGGCGTATCCCAAACCATTGCCCACACCGTCAAGGAAGGACTCCCAGGGACCGTTCTGCATGGCAAATGCTTCCAAACGTCCCATGAGGATACAGTTTGTGATGATCAGACCCACGTATACGGAAAGCTGTACGCTCACGTCGTAAGCAAAAGCCTTCAGAATCTCACTTACAATTGTCACCAACGCTGCAACTACCACCAACTGGACGATGATACGGATACGGTTGGGGATGGTCTTGCGCAGCAATGAAATCACTACATTGGAGAATGCCGTAATCACCGTTACGGAAAGTCCCATTACGATAGCCGGTTCCAGCTTGGCGGTAACGGCCAAGGCAGAACAGATACCCAGCACCTGTACGGTAACAGGGTTGTTCAGTCCAAGCGGAGTAGAGAATACTTCTTTATTCTTTTTTGAAAACAATGCTCCCATATTCTTATTTCTCCTCATTATTATTAGTTAAAAAGTTCTTGTAGCTGCTCAGACAGGTTTTCAGCATGGCATCCACACCTACCGAGGTGATAGTACCGCCTGAAATGCCGTCCACCTGATAGTCGGGTTTCTCTACCTTTCCGTTCTTCACAACGCCGAGGGCGATTTCACCGTTCTCCAGAGTCTTCTTGCCCGGAAATTCTCCCTGGAACTGGGCGGTTGCGATTTCGGCACCCAGACCCGGAGTTTCGCTGGCATGCGAGAAGTAAACGCCATAAACGGTGTCCTTGTCGCTGTTCAGGGCAACATAACCCCAGATGGCGCCCCAAAGGCCGGCACCGTAAACGGGGAATACATATTTGGTTTCTCCGTCCACTTCTGCCACAAATACGTGCAGGCGGTGGTTTTCCTTAGCTTCCTTTTCGTAGGCGGTGGCAAATGCACCGGTGTTCTCGGCCAGCGTACCGTCCTCGTTCATCAGCATGTCACCCTTGATGTACTTATTATATTCTGCATCGGCATCCTTCACATCCTTGATGTTGAGGGCGGCAAGAATCTGCTTCTTCGTATCCAGCTCCACGTTCTTGTTCTGAGTGGCACGCAGAGAGGAGCTTACGAATGCCAGCAGGAATGCGACGATAACAACCATTACCGAAGCATAAATGATAGTATAACTATTACTATTGGTATTCATTTCTTTTTCCGGTATTTTAATTGTTAGACTTAGCGGTTGCACGTTTCTCGCGGCGGCTGATATTACCCTGTACCACACAGTAGTCAATCAGCGGAGCGAAGATATTCATCAGCAGGATGGCAAGCATCATACCTTCGGGATAACCGGGGTTCAGCACGCGGATAATGATAGCCATTGCGCCGATCAGGAATCCGAAGATGTACTTACCGGTTTCTGTGCGGGCAGAAGTAACGGGGTCGGTAGCCATGAATACGGCGCCGAAGCAGAAACCGCCCAATACGAGATGTTCGTACCAAGGCATTTGCGCCATTGCAGTGTCCGGTCCGATGGTGTTGAACACCCAGCCCATGAATGCACCGCCCACAAATACGGAGAACATCGTTTTCCAGCTTGCGATGCCTGTCCACAGCAGCAGAATGGCACCGAGGGCAATGGCTATGACGCTGGTTTCACCGATGGAACCCGGAATAAGTCCGGTAACCATGTCCCATGAGAACTCCGGATATGCACCCGCAGTAGCGGCAGCTCCCAGCGGAGTGGCAACGGTGAGTCCGTCTACCGTCTGTCCCAAACCGAAGATGCTGTCGCCCGATACCCAAACGGCATCACCGGACATCTTCGTTGGATAGGCGAAGAACAGGAAAGCACGCGTAATCAGGGCAACGTTGAACACGTTCATACCCGTACCGCCGAATACTTCCTTGGCAAAGATTACGGAGAATGCAGTGGCTACAGCCAGAATCCACAACGGACAGTCCACCGGCACAATCATCGGAATCAGGATACCCGAAACAAGGAAACCTTCCTGAATTTCTTCCTTCTTCCACTGAGCCACAACGAACTCAATGCCCAGACCCACTACGTATGATACAATGATTTTAGGCAATACAGCCAGAAAACCGTAAGCAAACATTTCGATGAAACTGCCGGCTGCCCCGGTAGCGTGGAAATGCTGGTAACCTACGTTATACATACCGAACAGCAGCGCCGGTATCAACGCAATAACCACCATCGACATGATGCGTTTGCTATCGATGGAGTCGTGAATATGCGTTCCCGATTTCGCAGTGGCGTTGGGCACGAACAGGAATGTCTCGAAGCCGTCGAACACCGAACGAAATGCGTGGAATTTGCCGCCCTCTTCAAAGTTCGGCTTTATCTTGTCGAGATAATTTCTTAACGCTTTCATTTATAGTTTTGAATTTTGAATTTTAAATTTTGAATTCTAAAGTTATAAATCGGCGAACTGCCTTTTGGCGCAATTCATAATTCATAAATTTATCATTCATAATTAGTTTACGCCATTTCGGCACGAAGCATGTCGAGACCGGCACGAACAATGCGTTGGATTTCCACTTTGGAAGAACATACGAATTCGCAAAGTGCAAAGTCCTCAGGAGCTACTTCGTAGATGCCCAAAGCCTCCATGCGGTCGATGTCTCCTGCAATAATGGCCTTCAACAGATATTCGGGGAAAATGTCCATAGGGAATACGCGGTCGTACTCGCCCGACATAATCATATGACGTTCGCCACCCTTGATGCGGGCATCGATCACATATTCTTTCTTGCCCATCAGCCAACTGAAATAAGAACGGTTGACACTGAACTGATTGAAGCGCGGCATAATCCAGCCCAGCATTTCGTGGATTTCATCTCCTTCGGGGATTACGGTGAGCTGGCTGTCGAAAGCGCCGAGGAAACCGTTGGCGGCAATCTTCTTGCCTGTCAGCACGTTGCCGCTGATGTAGCGCAGGTCTTTATCGGTGGTTACGTTACCCTTGAACACATCGGTCAGCAATGCTCCTACCTGCAATTTGCAGTAAGCGGGTTTCAGCACTTCGCTGCCTGTTACGGCTACGGTACGGGTGAAATTCACGCGACCGGTGTTCATCAAACGGCCGATGAAGATTACGGCTTCCGCACCGATGGTCCATACCGTCTCGCCTTTCACTACGGGAGAGATGTGGTTGATTTGTACACCTACGTTGCCAGCCGGATTAGGACCGTCGAATGCAGTAACGGTAACGTTCTTTGCCTGTACGAGTGCGGCTGATTTTTGTTTTACACTGATACTCAGGTACGTCTTTGCCATTCGGGCCAAAGCGTCAAGTCCTGTCTGGAAGTTTGCTTCCTCGCCTTTCAAGACGAACTCGAAGTCGGGAGCCAACGGATTGCTGTCGAAAGCAGAAATGAAGATTGCCTTCGGAGTCACCGCCGGATCGGCGATCACATCATACGGACGTTGGCGGATGAAAGCGAACATACCGGCTTGCAGCAATGCTTCCTTCACTTCCTGCGCACTCATCTTGGACGGATCCATCTTGCCGAATTCCTCGTAGTCCTGCTCAGCGGCAGCCTCTACCACGATGTTCAGCACCTTACGACGTGCACCGCGTTCCACGCTCGTCACTACGCCGCTTACGGGCGAAACAAATTTCAATTCAGGATGATTCTTGTCGATAAACAAGGGTCCCCCGGCCATTACATACTCCTGTTCTTTCACCACCACTTTCGGAGTGATACCTGTAAAATCATCGGGCACCAACGAGTAAAATCCCGGCTCTTTCACAGACATAAACTCTTCGGCAGCTTTGCCTTTCAGGTTGATGTCAAGGCCTTTGCGTAACTTAATTACATTTGCCATGCGTTTATATAAAATAATGGTTTCATTAATTTGCCCGCAAAAGTAGCAAAAAAGAATGTGAATAAGTAGCAAAAAAGAAAGGAATTACGGAGAAATTTCCGTAATTCCTTTCGTTAACGAACACGAGAAGAGTGAATAGCGATTAGGACGGAGAGATCGCTAATCACTAACCACTAATCTTTTTCTTCTGCGAACATCGGGTCCCATGCCGGCAGGCGGACAGGTTTTTGTTTGAAAAGTTCCATTATTTGAGCGGGGACATATTTGGTTTCCACTACCAGACGGAACATATATTCGTCGAACCAGTTGTCCGTCATGATGAGGTGGCCTTTATAGCCGCTGTCGGCGCCCCAACTATTCTCAACCATCCATTTGACCGGCTTCCCGTCTTTATCCAAATCCACAGCCATCAGCGTCATGGCATGCGAGGAGCCGCTGGAGAAGGTCTGAATGCGTTGCTTCTTATCCATTCCGAAGGTGGTTCCCATGAGTGATTCGTAGTCATAATTTTTCACATCAAGCAGACCGCGTTCCGAGTTCAGGAACTTACCCACATCGCAGGAGAAATACATCATGGTGCTGTCTTTCAGAGAAGCAATGGCCATTTGCTTGATGTCCTCTACGGGCAGGTTGACGTAAGTCCAGTTCTTGCCGTCGTAGCGGTGGCGGTCGTAGTCAATCTCATAGCATTTGTAATACTCGCGGCTGGGATCGTTCATCAGCATCACGTAGTTGGTGAGCAGTTGTTTGTCACCATACTTCTCAAGGAAAGACATCGGGGTGTGATGTTCCGTCTCCACCGGGTTGCCTTGTGCATCGGTGCGCACGTAGTCGAACTCCGTAGGCGGAACGCCCAAGTTCAGCACCAGCATGCGGTAGACAGTGCCGAGCATGGCGGTTTTCTCCTTCTCCAGGGCGGCAGGCTTGGCGCCTTTGGCAGCGAGGTCACGGAGCCGGAGGGCGTATTCCTTCAGCTTCAGAGAAATGAGATTGGCCATACGGGCGGTGTTCTCGCTACTGTTGGTCTCCGGCATGGCACACTTGGGCACAAGGCCGTATTTGGAAACGATATCCGCCACTCCGGTGAATGTGCCTCCGTCACTCAACGGATGTTTCAGCAGCCACTCCACTGTTTTGTCGTCCAACGGCTTTTCCGCAGTGTCGATGATGCCTTGCAGGAAAAGGTTGGACTTCTCCAGCTGGTCCCAAAAGAAAGGATATATCTCCGAGAACTCGAAAGACCGGAAACCATAGCGTGCAAGGGCTTTGGCACGCATCACATTCAGCCCTGTGAAGAGCCAGCAACGCCCTGAGGACTTCTGGTCGGTGATGCCTTTGGAGTCCACCTTAATGGAGAAATGGGTATCCATGCCCTGCATGTTCTCCTGATTGAGCGCCAACTTGCGGATGTCGTTGTTGCCAATGGCATTGCGCAGCGCCTTGTCGGACGCCGTCCCTTGATAGCTTTGCTGGATTTGACTGAGCATGGCAGAAGTGATTCCGCCTTGGCCGTCCTGTGCCTGCACCGAAAGCAGTGCGGTGCCAAAAACAATTACAGATAAAAAACGTTTATTCATGTCAAGATGTATATATGTATGTATTATGTATGTTGATATAAGAAACAAATTCACCCCACGAGCCCCCAAAAATCATCTCGTGAGATGGCCCGTCTCATCCCGCAAGGCAAACAAATTCATCTTACGGAACGGATTTTCCCGTACCATGAGACCGACAAAAGAGCAAATGTAATGTCTTTTTTGATAATTTTAGTGCCCTCTTTAGATTTATTATCTATTCTTCTAAAAACCGATTCAAATAAAATAGTTTTCTTTGCAGCCACATTCGTACGATATGAAAAGATACATACTGGGTATATTTACTCTGATACTGACAGCTGTAAGTGTTTCAGCACAAGAACAGTCCCCTACGGTTACCAACGACACTACTTCCGCACTGAGCAAAAAGGAACTGCGCAAACAAAGGGTGGCTCGCAGAAATTTCCATTATAACATATTGGGTGGCCCAAGCTATACACCCGACTTCGGTGCGCTGATAGGCGGAAGCGCCCTGATGACCTTCCGTATGAATCCCGGCGACACCACACAACTGCGTTCGGTGCTGCCGATGTCCATAGCCTATATGTTCAAGGGCGGCGTCAACCTGATGGTGAAACCGCAACTCTTCTTTAAAGGCGACCGCTTCCGCATCTTCGGAAAATTCGTCTACAAGAACACTGAGGACAACTTCTACGGCATAGGCTACAATACGAACAAGAATTACATCCGTAGCGACAGCACCAGCAAATATCGTTACAGCGGCATACAAATCAATCCTTGGTTTCTGTTCCGTTTGGGCGAAAGCAACGTGTTTGCCGGCCCCCAAGTGGACATCAACTACGACAAAATCACCGATCCCGCCAAACATCTCATAGAAGAACCCGACTACGTGGCAGCCGGCGGTACGGCAAGCGGTTACAAGAACTTCAACTCCGGCCTGGGCTTCCTCCTCACCTACGACAGCCGCGACATCCCCGCCAATGCTTACAAAGGCGTCTACCTTGACTTCCGGGGTATGATGTACAGCAAGGCGTTTGGCAGCGACAACAACTTCTACCGACTGGAAATGGACTACCGCCAGTACAAGTCCGTAGGCCGCCGCAAGGTGCTCGCCTGGACAGCGCAAAGCAAAAACGTGTTCGGCAACGTCCCCCTCACCCAATATTCACTGACCGGCACTCCCTTCGACCTGCGCGGCTACTACATGGGACAATATCGTGACAAATCCTCTCATGTCATCATGGCCGAATACCGCCAGATGATAAATACCGACCGGAGCAACTGGATGAAGCGCATGCTGCACCACATCGGCTTCGTGGCATGGACCGGATGCGGCTTCATGGGCCCCACCATGGGCAAGATTGAAGGTGTGCTGCCCAACTATGGCGTAGGCCTGCGCATCGAAGTGCAGCCCCGTATGAACGTGCGTCTGGATTTGGGTAAAAACACAGTAAACAACCAAACATTGTTCTACTTCAACATGACCGAGGCTTTTTAAGAAAAAGGATTATTCTGTGATTGGCATTGACAAGTCTGTGATTAACATTGACAAGTCTGTGATTGACATTGGCAAGTCTGTGATTGACATTGGCAATTTGATGATTGATGATTAACCACTCACCATAAATCAACAATATATTCCTCCTTTCCCTTGCAGCACTAAAAGATTATACATATCTTTGGACGTTAATCTCAAGTTACTGAAAGATAATTATTTATATTCTAATATTGATGGGGGCTCTCGAAATCATCTTTTGGATCGGCTTATTCATTGTGTTCTATACATATATAGGTTATGGAATGCTCCTCTATGCCCTTGTCAAACTGAAGGAATGTTTTCGCAAAACAGCCGCCCCACCCCCACCGGCAGATGACTCCCTCCCCGACCTGACTCTGTTCATCGCCGCCTACAACGAAGAAGACGTCGTAGATGAGAAAATGCGCAACTGCCTTGCTCTGGACTATCCTGCCGACAAACTGCATATACTTTGGGTGACGGACGGCAGCAACGACCGTACCAACGAACGCCTTTCGCACTGGCCGCAAGCCACCGTACTCCACCAGCCCCAACGGCAGGGAAAAACCGCTGCGCTGAACCGGGGAATCCACTTCGTAACCACACCGCTCGTTGTCTTCACCGATGCCAACACGAACCTCAACCGCGAAGCATTGCGCGAAATAGTGCATGCGTTTGTCACCCCCGAAGTGGGCTGCGTGGCAGGAGAAAAGCGCATCGCCGTACAGGACAAAGACAACGCCGCATCCGGTGGCGAGGGCCTCTACTGGAAATACGAATCCGCTCTCAAGAAACTCGATGCCCGCCTCTACTCCGCAGTAGGAGCAGCCGGCGAGCTGTTCGCCATCCGCCGCGAACTGTTCGAGGAAATGCCTGCTGACACCTTGCTGGACGATTTCATCCTCTCCCTGCGCATCGTGATGCGCGGATACACCATCGCCTATTGTGCCGATGCCTATGCCACCGAAAGCGGTTCGGCAGACATGCACGAAGAGGAAAAACGGAAAGTGCGGATCGCTGCCGGCGGTTTACAGTCCGTCTGGCGCCTGCGCACACTGCTCAACCCGTTGCGCTACGGCACATTTTGTTTCCAATACATCTCCCACCGCGTACTACGGTGGTCGCTGACACCTGTTTTACTATTCTCATTACTTCCTCTGAACACAATTCTTATTTTTACGACAGACTCTCCTTTGTTCTATGCCGTCATCTGGCTCTTGCAAACATTGTTCTACCTCATGGCGAGCTGGGGATATTATCTGTCTAAGAAACGTATCAAAAACAAGATACTTTTTATTCCCTACTATTTCCTTTTTATGAATATCAACGTTATACGTGGCTTCAGCTACCTGTACAAACGCCGGGGACAGACCAATGGCGCATGGGAAAAGGCACAAAGAGCTTAACCGATAGAAAAATGAAAAACATCCTGAAAAAGGCAGAGAATGCCGAAAAGCTGTTGAACTTGACGTCAGACACCATGATCCTACTGGATCGGGACGGAGTTTGCGTGGACATCGCAGTGCACAACGTCAACCTATGGTTTCTGACAGAAGACCAGTTGCTGGACAAGAACCTACTCCAGCTGCTTCCACCCTCCACTTACCGGCAAATCTACCCGGAGTTCAAGAAAGTGCTTCTGCGAGGAGAAGTCTCCAGCCGGAACTATGAGCTTGCCACCGACAGCAAGACCTACTTCTTCAAGTGCATCATGCGCCCCTACGAAGATATGGTGCTCTGCCAATATCGCGACATCACAGAACGAAGCCAGCGCAAACTGGAGTTGGAAAAGAAGAATTACGAACTGAACGAAATACAGAAAGTAGCGCTCATCGGAAGGTGGTGGTACGACTCCGGCAAGGAATGCATCTGCTACTCCGGATACTCCGACATCACGCTCGATGAGGAACAACAGACCGTCTCACTCGACAGCTACATAACACACATACTGCCCGAAGACAGGGAGATATTCTGCAAATGGCTCGACGAGAACCTGCAAGGAGACATGAAAGAAAGCGTGGAGTATCGCATCCACTTCCGGCAAAAAGTGTTCTATATCCGCCAAAAGACCTTCTCCTGCGAGAAACGACCCGGTGGACACACTGTCCTCGAAGGATACATACAGAACATCACCGATATCCAGCAGCGGCGCAATGACATCACCCTGTTGACGCATGCCATCAACAATGCCACCGAAGACATCTTTGCCGCCCACGAAGACGGAACCCTCATATTTGCCAACCGCTTCTTCAGGCAGCACCACAACATCGGACTGACAGATGATATCACCCAACTGAAAATCTATCAGGTGAACTCGCACGCACGCAACGAGGAAGAGTGGAACAGAATAAAAGCGTCCATACCCAAAGGAAGCCAACGCAAAGGTTTCATCTTCTACAACCCTCTGCCCCTCCACCCGGAAGTACTGGCCATGGAAGGCGATGCCTTTTGGGTGACAAGCGACGAAGGCGAATACAGCCTGTGGGCGTTCGGAAAAGACATCACGCAGCGCATCAAAGACGAGCAACAGATCAAACGGTTCAGCCAAGTGATGGACAAGACCATCGAGAACCTTCCGGCAGGCATCGTTGTGAAAGACATCAAAAACAATTTCAAGTACTTATACCGTAATCGTGAATCGTACAACCGGAACATTCCCATGAAGGAAGCGTTGGGCAAAGACGATTTCGACTTCTACCCCTTTGACACCGCACAGAAAAAGAGAAAGCAGGACATGGAAATAGCTGAAACCGGCATCGAAAAGCATTGGATCACCGAGGAGTACGACCAAAACGGCAAATCCATCATCCTCGACAAACGGAAAATGCGCATCAAGAGCAAAGACTTCTCCCCTATCCTGCTGAGCATCGAATGGGATATCACCGAAATGGAACGGATGAAGCAGGAACTCCTCGTTGCCAAAGAAAAGGCAGAGGCTTCCGACCAATTGAAGTCCGCCTTCCTTGCCAACATGAGCCACGAAATACGCACCCCGCTCAATACTATTGTAGGCTTCTCCAGAATCATTGCCGAAAGCACCGATGCCGAAGAACGGAAAAGCTTCTACGACATTGTGGAAGCCAACAACGAACGGCTGCTGCAACTAATCAACGAGATCCTCGACCTTTCCAAGATTGAAGCAGGCATAGTGGAGTTCACCATCACTCCCGTCCGCCTACATTCACTCTGCAGGGAGATATTCGATGCGCTGAAGTTCCGCTGTCCGCAGGGGGTGAAACTCATCTACGAGCCTTCGGACGAAGAGATAACCATCGAAGGAGACAAGAACCGCATCTTCCAGGTGATATCCAACCTTATCGGAAATGCCTTTAAATTCACCACCCAGGGCAAAGTCAGCTATGGGTATCGCCGCAAAGGAGACGGGATAGAGTTCCACGTCAGCGACACCGGCATCGGCATCGAAGCCGGCAAGTTGGACAAGGTCTTTGAACGTTTCGTCAAGATGAATAGCTTTGCACAAGGCACAGGACTGGGATTGTCCATCTGCAAAACCATTATTGAACGATTGGGCGGCACAATCTCTGCCAGCTCGGAAATGGGCAAAGGAACCACCTTCACCTTTACCCTGCCGGAGAAACAAGAAGAAACAGCAGACAAGCATGCCGACATACATAAATCGGGCGTCAACGCCCCAACCTATGCCCAAAAGGAAAACAATGCCTCCTTTTCCGGCGAAGAGCATCAAGGCTCCGAACAGCCCCATGAATCCTCAAAGCCCGGTCTTCCCACCATACTGGTGGCGGAAGATACAGACAGCAATTATATTCTCGTCAGGGCCATTTTGGGAAAGTCATACCATTTGGAACGTGCCAAGGACGGTATGGAGGCCGTAACAATGTTTGAAGAGCTGCATCCCGACCTCATCCTGATGGATATGAAGATGCCCAACCTCGACGGTCTGGATGCTACGAAAATCATTCGTGAACTTTCGCCCAAAATACCCATTATCGCCCTCACCGCCTATGCCTACGAGTGTGACAGGCAAGCAGCCCTGAAGGCCGGATGCAATGAGTTCCTGACAAAGCCCTACAAGCAAGAGGAACTTAAAGAAGTGATAGAAAGACATTTGGAAGAGAAAGATGTGCAAAAGCAGAAATGAGCGCCGGAGAAAGCCGCAACTTGTAAAAGGTAAATATAAAAGGGCCGTATCCTCCCTCCCTTTCGGAGGGCAATGATACGGCCCTTTTCACTTATTCTTTTATTTACGCAAAGATATCGCTTCTTTGGATATATGCTATCACATCTCCTTTATTGACATTGGCGCCTTGCTGGGCACATATTTCCACAACACGACCGGTAAATCCGGTCATCACCTTTTCGTATTCTCCCCAAGGGGTGGAGAGATAACAGAACACCTCGTCATGCTGATACTTGCGTCCGATGAACGGTGCTGCCGACGGCCCTTCTACCGAAACCTCCCAAAGCACCTGTCCTTTGGACGGAGCTATGATAGGGTCTGCTTTGGCCCGTTTCAGTTTCTTTATTTCCTCTTCCGAATATCCGTTCTTCATCATAGATGCATCCTTGACACGTTCCAGCTCATCTTGGAAACGCTTCTTGGCAACACCCGACTTATAGTCACGATATTGCCGGTCGTGCATGGCCAGTTCAAAAAGCTCCTCATCGTCCTCGCCATATTCCCAGCCGTTCTCGTCCATTTCTTTACGGTAGTCGTCCAAGGCGTCCGGATAGTTGGATTGCGGGTCGGTATCGACAAACTCGTAGCCTTTGGATTTGGCAAGTTCAATGATTTCAGGAGCCAGTTCGCCCGGCAAGCGGCCACTCTTGCCCAGAATCATGTCCCAGGTATGATTGTCGATCATTGTCCAGCGCTCTTCACCTTTCACCAGTTGCATCACGTTCATCAGCGCCACATTCTTGACGTACTGGCTGAACGGAGTTACCAAAGGCGGATACCCCAGTTTGGGCCATACATATTCCACTTCATCAAAGAGCATCACCAGCAGGTCGTCTATGCTGAGTTCGGGCTGGTTCTTACCTTTCAGTATCATATTGATGCCGGAATGTACACCTTTCAAATCTGCCATCATAGAGCCCATCATGCCGCCCGGAAGCCCGCATTTCAAGAGCAGGGACGACATATGCTTGTTGGTGGGATCCATAAAATAGCCGAGAAAGTCATCTATAAACTCCTGCGTCATGGCACGAGCTTTCATGTAGGCTTTCATGTTGATGTCGGGCACTTGGAAACCCTTATCGCGCAACATTGCCTGTACGGAAATAACATCCGGGTGCACCTTTCCCCACGACATGGGTTCCATGGCCACATCTATGATATCGGCGCCATTCTCGCAGACTTCGAGGATGGAAGCCATCGAAAGTCCCGGTCCGCTATGCCCATGATACTGTATCAATACGTCGGGATGCCTTTCTTTGATTGTCTTCGTCAGTTCTCCCAGCATCCCCGGACGACCGATGCCCGCCATGTCTTTCAAGCAGATTTCGGGTGCTCCGGCCTCAATGAGTTGGTCGGCTATGCGGGCATAATACTCCACTGTGTGCACAGGCGAATGGGTGATGCAGAGCGTTGCCTGCGGAATCATTCCGGCTTCGAGTGCATAACGGATGGAAGGGATGATGTTGCGCGTTTCGTTCAGTCCGCAGAAGATGCGGGTGATGTCCACGCCTTGCGCATGTTTCACCTTGTACATCAGGCGGCGCACGTCGGCGGGTACGGGATACATGCGCAACGCATTCAGCCCGCGGTCGAGCATATGGGTCTGTATGCCTGCATCCTTGAAGGGCTGGGTAAAGGCACGAACCGCTTTATTCGGGTTCTCGCCATAGAGAAGGTTCACTTGTTCGAAGGCTCCGCCGTTGGTCTCGACGCGGGCAAAGCATCCCATTTCGATAATCAGCGGGGCGATGCGCACCAACTGATCCACTCTCGGCTGATATTTACCGGACGACTGCCACATATCGCGGTAAACAAGACTGAATTTGATTTCTTTTTTCATTGCAATAGGTAATTTACGATTTGTTCATCAGGTTAACTTGGTATATACAAATATAAAGGATTATTCTGACATATAGTCAAAACAACCCTATAATTATTCATTCAAAAGATATGTTTTATATCATTTAGTAAATCGAGCATTAAAAGTTTTCTAATTCTTAATTTATCAAATGAAATCCTTCAATTCCTCCTGCAGCTTCTGTCTTGTGAAGAAGATGCGGCTTTTTACTGTTCCAAGAGGCAGTCCCAGGCGTTCGGCTATCTCGCGGTACTTAAATCCGGAGACGTGCATGGAAAACGGCACTTTATAATCACGTGGCAATGAATTGACGATGCGGTGCATTTCCTTCAGGTCGTAAGCTCCTTCGGTGCTGGCAAAGCCGGAATCTTGCGGTAGGCTCAGGTGGTACAGGTTTTCGGTCTGGTCGACGAACGTCTGCTCACGTACTATCTTGCGGTAGTTATTGATAAAGATGTTACGCATAATGGTGTACATCCAACCTTATAAAATTGGTATCGGGCTCGTATTTGTCTTCATTATCCAAGGCTTTAAGAGAGGTCTCCTGCAACAAATCATTCGCTTCTTCCCGATCGGACGTCAATTTGTATGCAAAGCGAAGCAGTTCTTCTTGCACAGCAAGCAAATCTTTTCTAAAACTGTAAGTGTTCATACTTTGCTAATTTTTTTTATGGTTAATATTCGTTTAGGTTTAGTGGTTGCAAGTATACGGAAATTTCCGAATCAGGAGGGATGGAATACGGGTAGTCTTTGGGGTGAAAACTAACATTTGACAGATATTCCCCCCTGTTTTGGCAGTTTTCAGGCGATGCGGAAACAACATAAACGGGCGTGAGAGGTGATTTTAGCGCTAAATTATAGTAATATTACCATAAGAT
>UMIG01012071.1_pt1 | contig 14354 bp, 18 predicted proteins | sample 1965761 | NCBI WGS metagenome assembly UMIG01 (sample SAMEA4836122, study PRJEB28245) | human gut metagenome | biome: gut microbiome; material: fecal sample | place: Denmark | collected 2008 | reverse complement strand
TATAGCGCCCCGGCACCATTTTTCCCCATTCAATCACTACACACAGTTCCAATCACTGAACAATCACTTATAATGTGTTTCATTCTTGGTGTGTTATAACTGAACAGAGTTACTTGATGTCAGGACGGGTTAGTTAAATAATTTTATAATTGAATGTTTCAATTGCAACCATTTATTTTTACGTCTTACTTTTAAATAATTCTTATAAATTTGTTTTTGAAACATTATTGTAGGTTCTTTCATTATTTTAAACCTCCACATGATAAATTTAAACCGTCAATAATTATGTTTAAGTCAATCATAATGATTACATTTCGTTTATTGAAAGTTTTATGCTTATTTAATATAATATACAATCTTGAAGTGATATTTATATCAACCTCTTTTTCCATAAGATAATCAATTCTCTTTTTTGTGTTTTCCATCATTTCATTAAAATGCTGTTTTGTCATTCTTCTGTACCTGTGCAACTCCTTTGAGTGCTTCCTTTCTTTACACTATTAGTATACCATAGATTGATACATAATGCAAGTGTTTTGTTTAAATATTTAATATTCTAAACATATCATAACAAAGATTTTTGACTTGTTGATTTTCAAAAAACAAATAACCATTTTGAAACGCATTTATTACATTACCTATCCAATATGATTTTTTAGCATTCTTTATCAACATCATATTTGGTTTAAAATCTTTCGTTGTAACTGCAAACATAAACGACGTATCGGGGTCATACTTGTAACTTGCGTATATCTTACCTGCTTTAAAATCGAACCAAAAGCCAATATACTTACCATTGAAAAATATTGCGCATTGAAACTTGCTTTCACTTGTTCGTTTTTCGATAAAGTATTCGTTATCATTTATAAACGTGTTTTCTATTGCATAACTTCCGTATTCTGTACCGTCGATAATTTGACCGAATTTAGTTTGTTTCTTTTCTTCGATAAATTTTTCGTCTTTGAATATCTCAACCGCTATATGTCCGTAACGATTAAAGCGTTTGTTCATGTCGGGTTGAATGTTCCAATATAGAAAATAAGGGTTTACAATGCTTATTGCATTACCCATGAATATTACACGAACATTATCACGTTTACGTGCTATTGTTTCGTACATTTCAAGAAATGCCGCTACCTCGTTAGGTAAATAACGTATTGCACCTTTATCAATAATAAATTCGTCATAACCTATTAAATCAACTAAAGGAAATGACGTTGACTTTAATGTAAGCGCCGTACTTAATGCAATCGCATAACCGCATATTTTACCGTCGCAATAAAATGTGTTGCCTTTTACTTTTAATTCGTGTTCTTTAAATTCGTTGTTTGCGATAATGTCATTAAAGATTGTATGAATTGTTTTTAACTCACTTTTATAACGTCTTAAGTAAATAAACTGTGAACCGTTCTTAATGAAACGTTTTATTGCTCGTATTTTAAAGTCGTAGGTTTTACCTCCACCGCGATTTGAAATAACAAAGTTAAATAAACAATTTAACGTCAATAATCTATTTGCACTATACCACATAAGTAAACCTCCTTTTAATAAAGCACATAAGAACATAAATTTCTTTATGTTCTTAAATTATTCATTAAAGCATTTCATTTACACGCTTTTGAACCGCCGTTGCGTTGTAACCCGCCTGTGTCAATTTTGTTACACGTTCCGCACCGTTACCCCATTTTCCTTGAATAACTTCTCTTGCTAGTGTATCAATGCTTTTTACTTTTACACCTAGTTTTTCATTGACTTTGTTTTGTACTGCGTTCGCGTCATAACCCGCTTGTGTCAATTTGCTTACACGTTCTGCACCATTACCCCATAGTCCTTTGATAACCTCATTTGCTAGTTCTTCAATAGTTTTCTTTGTTGGTTTTATAACTGAACCCCCTTTATATCCATTAAAACCACGTTCTTTTAATAATGTGGGGTAGTCATAGTATAAAACATTACGGTCTAAACGTTTACCGCTTAATGAATACATGCTTGTGAATTGGTGTAAACGATAAGCGCTTGACTTGTCACTTTGTAGCGTTCCGTTATTAGTACCCCAATTTGCACACCATAAATTATATTTATTTTTTGAAACAACAAGAGCAAGTTGATTTTTTAACCAACTTTCAGAAGCGTAAATTCCAACGTAATACCCTTGTTTTTCCATGTAGCTACAGAACGTTTGACACATTGCTGATAATGTAGCATTGCTTGGCATACCGTGTTTTTTCTTGTAACCGTCTGCGTCTTCCATATCGTAATAGACAGGCATGTCAAATTGTTTACCTTTTAACCACTCGCAAAACTGTTTTGCTTCTGCTAAGGCTTCCTCAGTATTTAAGGCATAACTATATAAGTATGCACCCACATGTAAACCTACCTTTTTTGCTTGTGTGTAATAATATTCAAAATGTGTGTCTTTCTGTGTACTTTCAGAACCGTAACCACACCGTAAAATTACGAAGTCGTTACCTGCGTTTTTGATTGCTTGGAAGTCTAAACTTCCATTGTGTTCACTTAAATCTAAACCGTATTTTTTCATTTTCCTAAACCTCCTAGTAATGCTTTACATAGCATTAAATGTATAAGTGCATTTCCTTTTTTATGAGTTGGGGTGGGCGGTATTACTCCACCCATGTACTCATACCATATTAAAGCGTCGCTTTTTCTTTTTTCTATGTGGTTTACGTTGGGGTCATAACTTGGACGCTCATAACCAACCATGAACATGAGAGCTAGTTTGTCGGCACTCCAATTCATACTGTTAGTTTTGAACTGTTTCCCTGTTATCCCTACCATGTCATCGGTTGCTCCACTTGGTTTATATGGGTTAATAAATGCTTGTGTTGTGTACCATTTATTGACGCTTGCTACTTTTTGAAGTTCTGCGTCTAATACTTGAAGTTGAACGTCCCCGCTATTATACGGTGAAAGTCCAAGAGTTGCACAATGGTTTATCAATACACTTTGTGGTGTCCATTGTACCAGTCCATAACCACCTCCTCCACCCACTTCTTCACGCTCAGGGTTAACTGAACTTTCATTTTGCATATTACCTAGTATACCCGCTATTGTCTTGTCATTATAACCCATGTTTCGATAGGTATTGATTACAATTTTTGCATTGTTTTCCATTTCGACATAAGTCAATGGTCCTGCACGACTTATCCATGCCATTTTATTTACCCATTTTATCGACGATTTGTTGCATGACAAGTGTATTATTGTTGATTGCTTCCGAAAGCTTTTCGACTTCGGCTCTATGTTGTTTATCTCGTTCATTATCCTTAGTATCTCTTTTAACAAGATACCATGCAAAGAACCCACACATAATGATAGGGAAACCCAAAGTACTAACCATTTGCGTAATTTCATTAACATTCATATATTAACCTCCTATTTTAGAAAACCTTTTACATTTACCGCGATTTCAACGGTTGTATCGGTTACAAGATTGCGTTCTATCGGTGCATATAAATATAAAGTACTATTCACTATTCTTGGTGCAATAACTGTTCTTAAATTATTATCAACAGTTGCCCATGTTAATGATGAGAAATAATCATTAAAATTAATTGTAAATATATCAATATCTGTTGATATATTAGTTGATTGTGTTGTTTTAAATGTAATTTTAATTGTAAATTCGCGTTCATAACCGTTTGTTTTGACATCAGACAACGAATAATTAAAGTTAGGTATTATAGAGTTGCTTTCAATCGCAAACATTTTTTTAAACAACTGCAACTGCGATTGTAAGGGGTTTGGATTTGCAATTACACTGCCTATTTGGTTCTGTGTAATCATATTACCTTGTTGTACATTCACACACCTATTATTGTTTTTCAATGGAAGTTCGTTATATAAATCCACATTTTCAAAATACCCGTTAATACTGCCAATGTTTATATTAACTAATGATGTTAAATCTTCTTTTTTTCCTGTAAATTTCAATAACCGGCTGTTTTCATCAGTACAACCTACTGCGTTAGTGTTGTTAACTAAAATAATATTATCTACTTGAAATTGTGATTGTTTTTCAAAAGCAATACCTATATCATTTGTGTCATTGAAATAATTGTTAACAATAAAATTTCTAGTATAGGCGGGAACATAAATACCTATTTGTTTAGTTGTAACAGTCCATAAATGACAAGACTTTATAATTGTTGCATAGTACCCCTTAATACCAATAATACAGTCATGTGCAATTAGATAACCATGTTCAGTATCAGTAGTTGTAACAATAAAACCAATACCACACTTAACTGCGTAACAATTATCCCAACATGTTCGTATTATTCCTGTATCGTAACCATTACCGCTACAATTTTCTACACGACAATTTTTTATAATTGTTAAATCGGGAGTTTGTGCGATTGATGTTTTAGTACCAATTATCCCATTTTGCGCAAGATTATTGCAATTAACTTTTACATTATTGAGAGTGTTAGTTCTTCCATTTATCATAATTGCATTTTGCATTACACCGATAATCTTAATTTTTAAATTGTATATGGTTTTATGGTTATTAACTATAATAGTTTCAGATACGTCATATACTTCGTTGTTATTTCCATGAATAATATCACATAATGAAAGTGCTTTATTTATTAAATTTCCATTTTCTACATTGTTATCTTTGCAACCAAAAGCTTTAACATTCATGTCATTTTGAATAACTAAAACTGCATATAAACCATTTTTTAATTGCAATGAAAAATCCTCAGGAACATTGCTAATAATAAAGTCAGCTTGACCTCCATCTCCGATTTGATAGTAACCAAGAGTTGATACTTTATTACCAATTTCAACATTTGCTTTTTCAATCATTTCAGTAGTTGTGTTGAAGGTTATTTTTATGTTTAAATAATTACAGATTAAGTTTGCAAGTGTACCATCATTTAACCATTTTTCTAGTTGTTCTTTTGTAAACTTTTCAAGCTGTGTATTTACAAATTTAAGCAATTCTTGAAATGTGTCTTGTATATCATTCTGTGATTTTATTACTTCATTTAATTTTGTTTGCAATTTGCAAAGCACTTCATAATAACTTAAACTTTCATCATATACTAATGGTAGCACATGTTGACAATAAAATGTAAATGGTGTTATTTGTTTATTATCCCAATTGGTTATTCCCATATTTTACCTCCTTACCATATTAACATAAATAAATCGTTTAATTCATCAATAATCATCATATCAATGCTTTTAAATTTTAAAATAAATTCATCAATATTTTGACTTATTGTTATACCATTCAAACCTATTCTTTTCCTTATATAATTTTCTACATTGTTTATTTCTTGTTTATCTGTGCTTGTTTCGGTGCTTGTTCCTGTTCCATTATCGCTTGTTTCATTCGTTCCGTTTGATGTATCTTCATCAAGTGATGTTGCATAATCTTTACCGCTCAATCGTCCTTGCGGTGTATCACTATATATGTGTTTAGAAGTTGAATGCGTTGTACCTGTTCCGTTTCGTACGCTTGTGCTTTCTGCGTTTCTGTTTGTGTTTGTTTGTGCGTTTCCTGTGCTTGTGCGTTCCATGTTTTCAATATCGCTTGAATTACTCAACGGGTCAAGCTTGTATAGTTCGCTTTCGTACATTTTATTGTACTTTGGCATGATTAAATTAAGACGTGCATTTAACTTTTGTTTCCAAAGTTGAACAGTTTCTAAACCTATTTCACGTGTATAGAAATGGTTTAAAATATTGTGTTGTAATGTCGCTAAATAGGCGGGGTCATAGATAGGGAATGAAAAGTTAAATATATCATTCATGCTTTGATTGATGATTTCATCAACGCTCATATTTGAAATGTCAATACCTTTGTTCTGTAATGTACTTTCACAAATAAAGCGTACCTCTGTTGTATATTTACTCATTTGGTTGCTCACTTCCTCCCTTGTCGTCGCTTGGGTTTTCTTCGATTGTTTCATGTGAAACATTATCAATATCTTTTTCTGCGTCTTGATAAAGTTTCTCGTCTGTGTTTCTAAATGTAACCCATACTTTTTGACCGTTCAATTCTTCCTTAAACATTTCATTTATTTGTTTACACGCTTGACGACGTGCATTTAACATTATATAACGGGACGCTTCAATTTGTCCGTTATTTGCTTTTACTTCGTCCTCGACTTGACGTTCCTTTTTATCGGTGTTCGCATTGTCGATACCTAGAAATGTCATTGCTTCATTCCATATCATGTGTTTGTGTATATCCATTTTATCAATGTTATACGGCGATTGTGCGTTGATTACCTCAATAGCGTTTATGTCTAAACCTTTGTCCCCGAATATAAATGGCTCGTTTCCGTCCCATTGCATCATAATATTTTTAAAAGTCATTCGTTGACTTTCGGGGCATTTGAAAATGGTTGTAAATTTCTGTGACTTCATATTTACCATGATTGTTTGTTCAACTTCATAAAGACGTTTTGCGAACAGTTCAATAGTTAATGTTGTTGGTTGCCTTAAATAATTATTGAAAATCAATACGCTATCATCAATGGTTAAATTCTGTTGAAAACCGTTTGTTGCATAAGCGGTACGATATAATGGTATACGATAAACGTTTAAACGTCCGTCTATTCTACTGTTCAATGCCATGAGTGAGCCGTTATCTTTATTTTTGAAAAAGACGGCATACCCATATTCAAACAAGCATAATTCTAAAAAACGCTCGTCAACGGTAGGAGGTAGATTGTGCCATTCAAACATATTTATAGCATATTCTTTCAAACGTGTATAATAATCAATGAATACTGCTTCATTTGCATATGCTGACCACCATTTGTTATGACGACCTTGAAAACAATTAAAATTATCATGTGTCATACTTCTGATTCTGCTCATATTTCCACCTCCTAAATCTCATTATTTGATAAAGCATAATTGCCCACATCAGTATTATGCCATAAAGTTATGCCGTTATTAAACATACCCTTTATTGTGTTTAAATCGTCTTGCGGTATATTTCCTGTAATCGTACAATCAATCATTTTAATATAGTTCCATGATTGACGAGTGTGTAAGTTAGGTACTTTAACCCGATTGACTTTGTAACCAAACATTTTAAAGTAATCTTGTAAACTGTTTGCGTATTCGCTTGTAATAGTTTTCTTTCTCAGCCAAAAGCCTTTGATATCATTACCATAATCAAATACACAATTATTACCTTGTGAGGATATAGACGGCGCTACATTTTCAATATCTTTTAACTTTGCCATTGTACCAGCTATACCTTGAATACCACTTAATACTGCACCTCCTAAGGCAACGGGGTTGCCTGTTGCATAAGCAACACCACCACTTAAAGCCGTACTTGCTAAACTTGATAACGTTCCTGTAATTAAACTGTTTTTGTTACCTTGCAAGTATGCGGCGGTATAGTCATCAAGTATTGGTATTTCACTTACGGTTTGGTTTATAATTGCATTGTCTAGGGTACTGCCCGAACCACGATAATTTTTAACCTTATAAGCGGTTTTCTGCAAAGCATTAACACCGCCCATTGCTTCAATGTTAATCGTATTTCCATTCACATACTCATTTTTGATAACAAATACATTACCTTGGAAGTCTGTTAGTTCAGTATAGCTATATGGATACATCAATAATTTACTTTCACTATAACTAGGGAAATTTGCGTATTTATTGATACTTGCTAATGTCTTTTGTATCGCTTCGTTATCACTGATACGAGCAACCTTTATGCCGTTCGCTTCCCACACATGTAACTTACTAGACGTTACATTATTACCACTTACAGAAACGTCAAAAGGTAAATATGGAATTACCGATAGCGAAACAGCATTGCCTACTAAATCTTCATTACTTGAAATAGCATTAAATATTGCACCTAGAAATGAAATTCTTTGACCGTTTACATTCAATAATTGATAACTACCATTAAAGGGTAATACAAAGTAATTTAACGGGGTAGGTACACCACTCATTATTGAACTCATTGAAAATTCAGCACTACCTTTTGTTGCGCCAATGTTATTTTTACAACATAACAACATAAACATACAATCACTATACGGGTAATAGTTCTGTTGCCATACAGTGCGATATTCTGTACCGTAATTGATACCCTCCTCGATTGTATTAATGGTAGGTGTTCCGTCTACATTCCAACGTGATACGTGTTCACGTTCAACAAAGGATTGTTTAAATTGTAAACTTGTCAACCACGTTTGAAACGGGTCTATTTGATAGTGAACCCATGTTGTACTAGGTGCTTTATACTCAATATCTGTGATATACGCATAGAACCATTTTGAACCATAATTAGAGTTTTGAAACATTAAATAATTACAGTTATATAATAACTCTGCATTAATGTCAACGGCAATAAAATTACCCTCTTTTCTTTGATAGGTAAATTCTGTAAATGTGTGTGCCACTTTACCACTGAAATATGACGTTTGCGCCGTTAGACTATCGAACCATAATTGATTAGTTTCATTTAAAGAAAGTGGTACGTTTGAAAGTAAACGTACCACCGTTTCAGGTTGAAAAATCATTAAGCCGTAACCGCAATTGTGGCACTATCATTTTTAGAACTGTTAAAAATAGAAATAGCGGTTACTTGCAAACCTGTTGCTTCTTCATCTTCACCAACAGTCAATAACCCATTTGAGGATATTGATGTATTTGCACTAGTAATATCACCACTTGTTGCTACTACATTATAACTAATTGCTTCGCTTGCCATTCCATTTGATACAACTTGAGTGGTAAATTGTACAGATTGTCCTTTTGAAACTGTGGCGGTTTTGGGTGATATTGTAATACTTTCAATGCTAGGTGTTTCTGTTGTAAAGGCGATTGCGTTTGCAAACTGTGAAGTTGAAAGCACTTGCCAATGATGGAAGAAATAGTTCCAATATAAACCTTGTGCATTGTACTGTTCTGTAAAATTGAAGAATGTATCATACACCATAAACCATTGACGGTCAACCATTAAGGCTTGCACATTTTCAAGTCCACCGAAATCATCAACAATAACAATACGGCCCAAAAAGTCAGCATATTCAAGATTGAATGCACGTGCTAAACTTTCAACATCCATAAGCGCTTCAGCTTCGGGTGTCATAAAAATGATAATATCTTGCATAGGTGTGAAAGTGTGTACACCTTGTGCATTGTACTTGTTAGACATAAACCCGATTGTTTTTGCCATAGCACGTAATTTTACAGTGAATGCCTTTGCACTTGCTTCGTCTGTAATAGGGGTTACGGTTACTGGATAAAATAAACCTTTGTCCCCGTAGTCCACCATTAAATGTTTCATCAACAAAAATTCGTCATAATTATCCCCACTATACAAACTATCAACGATACGTCCGATTAAATCTTCAATACCTCTGTATGATAAGAAAGCGGTTCTTAATTGGTCGTTTGAAATAGTGACCTTGTAAAAATCTTGCCTATTCATACGATGGAAGATTGTTTTCACGTCGGGAATAACTCTTTTGAACACTTCTTTTTCTGCCACTTCGGGGTCATAACTTTGTGCCTTTGCAATCTCAACGAAAATTTCTTCAATATCCTTACCAAATTCAAGCATACCCTTTTTGAATTCTCTTAATGGGTTTTCATACAAGCGTGATTGAATGATAACCATGCCAATACGGTTAATTAAAGAATTAAGAAATTCGTTTCTTGTAGGCTCGTAATTTGTGATTGCGTTTCCTACTTCCGCAATGTTTTGTTGAGTTGCAACGGGCACACGTTCTTGATAATCACTTGACGCATTCGCACGAATGGTATTTAAAATCGCTTCGGGTGTTGCGCTTTTGCTCATTCCTTTAACTGCCATGTTTTAACCTCCTTGTCTTTCGTCGAACAAGTCATCATAAGAAAGGTTTTCTACTTCGTCGTCTTTCTCAATGTCCTCGTTCTCTTTGTCTTTCTTGTCGTCTGCTGAAATTCGCATAAACAAGTCAAGATTTTTTTGCTCCAGTTTTTTATACTTGTCATTAAGCTCTTCAAGTTCTGTTCTGTTTGCGTCATAACTTTCACGTGTGTATTTGTAGTTATCACGCAATGATTGTAAAGCCTCTGTCATACTTCCTACGTCGCCGTTTGCATTCGACACTTGAATAAGCAATGCTTCGTGTTCATCATAGGTCATAGGCTCTCTGTTTTCGTTATCCATATTTATACCTCCTTGTATATTTCCACACTTTCATTATATAAAAAATTGGTGTATTTTGATATAGGTAAATATTTGTATAAACTTCAAAAAAAGTATTGACTATTCATCATAGATATGATATTATAATGGTGCACCAAGGGTGTGGAAGAGGTAAACCCTCACAGAAAGGAGCATAACAATATGCGAAAATTTATTACTAAAGCTGTAAAAAGCACAACGATCTCATCACAGGAAATCACAATCGAAAACGGGAACGTAACAAGTGTACCATTGGAAGATTTCACGGTTCTAGGTGATTATGATGTTGACAGAGCCGACCGAGTAGCCAAAAAACATTATAAAGGAAAAAACGTGGTCGTAACTGGGGTCGAGGTTTCAGAGAGGTTATATCGCATGGAAACTGAAAAATTTTTGGAACTTGCGGAAGAAGTAGAAAAAAACGATACTATGGAGGTAACTAAATAATGAAAAACAAAGTAAATGAAATGGTAGAAAACGAAATCGCATTACAAGGAAATGCACAACAAGAAATGAGCGTACAGGAACAATTCGGGAACGCTAAACAAGAAGTGTTTACGTCAATCGTTGACGACGGGTCATTAGAAAGCAAAGCATTAGTATTTAATGCAATGAATGATACTGATTATGCTTTACGTGATTATGTGGGAAAAGTGATTGAAATTACAAACTTTGTTGCACACAAGATTGATTTGGTAGACGAAAAAACAGGCGAAGTTACAAAGGCAACTCGTTGCGTGTTCATTGACAAAGACGGTAAAACATACGGTACAGTGTCAAGCGGTATCAATCAATCAATGGTTAAACTTTTTGGGACAGTCGGTTTCCCTGCAACATGGGAAAACCCCTTACCCATTAAAGTAATGGAAAAAACAGGACGTAAAGGTTTTCGCTTCTTAACAATCGGTCTTGCGTTAAAACCTACTAAAGCAAAATAAGGAGGTGCAAAGGGAGGTTTACCTCCCTTTATTTTATGGGAAAAACAAGAAACGGTATTTATTATAATTTATTAGAAAGTGAATATCATGTCACAATCGAGGGCATAACGTATTGGTTCAGCTCAAACCTACATCTTACAAAATTTATTGAAAGACACCTTGAAGAACGTGATATTCTAAACTATGCACATTCAAGACGTTTTAAAACAGAACTTGACCTTTCAATACTAGCAGACTTAAAAACTTATGCGACAATTGAGAAACGGGGTTTCTTGGTTGAGATTAAAGGAGTGCAATATGTATGCCTAAAAGACATAAATTTACGATTAGAAACAAGGACGTTGAACGACTAAAGAAGTTACAGACTTCGGCACGACGTAAAGAAAAAAGATTAAGCAACTTATTTGATGTTGATGTTTCAATAGATTATACAGGCATTGAAAATTTTTCATCACGAAAAGAGTTCAATAAATATATAAATGAATTGGAACAATTTACAAATAGAAAAAACTATCGTTATGTTAAAAATGTTCATGGTGTGGTTGTTGCGCGTGAAACATATAACGAGATTAAAAAAGAAGTTGCACAGTTGAACAAAGAAAACAAAAAGAGATTAAAACAGATTGAAAAACAAAACTTTAAATCAAGAGGAAAGACAACAGACGAAAAAGTACAAGACAGACGTTTAATGGGCGATACACGTTATAATGAGTTTAAACCGAAAAAATTTAATTTTGACCGTTTCCGTAACAAAAAAGAATTGCAAGAATATACACATTCATTAAAAGAAAAAACAAATCCTAAATTTTATGATAAAAAAGCAAAACGATATAAAGACAACTATATTACAGGATTACAAAATGTATTCGGTAAAATGTCAAAAAATCTAATCAAAAAAATAAAGTCAATGGATACAGACGAATTTATGAAAATGTACTATACCGAAGATATTGCAAACATAGATTTTATGTATGAATTTATGGACGTTGTGGCAAAACTGAAAGAACTTGAAATGATTTTCAATGCATGAAACGTTATGTTGCTGACTTTGAAACAACTACAAATGAAAATGATTGTCATGTTTGGGCGTATGGTACTTGTGAGGTAGGAAATACAGACAACACAACAATAGGTCAAACAATAGACGATTTTATGAAGTGGTGTTCAATAGAAAATAAAATCGTATATTTCCACAACCTAAAATTTGACGGCGAATTTATCATACATTGGTTATTTAATAACGGTTTTAAATATTCAAAAGAAAAACAAGAAAAAACTTTCAGTTGCGTTGTATCGTCAATGGGTCAATTCTATATTATTGAGGTCATTTTTAAAACAGGAAATAAGAAACAAGAAAAAGTTATATTTTATGACAGTTTAAAAAAATTACCGTTTCCCGTTAGAAAGATTGCGGAAGATTTCAACTTACCTATACAGAAACTAGAAATTGACTACAACGAAGAAAGAAACAACGACCACATTTTAACAGAACAAGAAATAGAATATGTATTACATGATGTTAAAATAGTTGCAATGGCTTTACAAATACAGATTGAACAGAACTTAACAAAGATAACAAACGGTAGCGACGCATTGAACGACTTTAAAAGAACTATCAGTAAAAAACAATTTGAGATAAATTTTCCAATACTTGATATACAAACAGATAAAGACATAAGACAAGCATATAGAGGCGGTTTTACTTATGTAAACCCAAAGTTTCAAAACAAAGATATAAAAGACGGTATTGTATTTGATGTGAATAGCCTTTACCCGTCCGTAATGTATGATAAACCATTGCCGTATGGGTTGCCGTTATTCTTCAATGGTCAATATGATTATGATGAAATGTACCCGCTTTTCATTCAAAACTTTAATTGTGAATTTAAAGTGAAAAAAGATTATATACCCACCATACAATTAAAAAACAACTTGTCATTTATTCCTAATGAATATATCACAGAAAGCAAAGAACAAGTAAACCTTGTTTTAACAAGTGTTGACCTTGAGTTATTCTTTGAACACTATGACGTATGGAACATTGAATATATAAACGGTTGGAAGTTTAAACAGTGTGTAGGTATATTCAAACCATATATTGATAAATGGGGTAAAGTTAAAAAAGAGAACAAAGGGGCAATACGTCAACTTGCTAAACTTATGCTTAATTCTTTATATGGTAAATTTGGTACAAACCCCGACGTAACAGGAAAGATACCGTATCTTGACGACGAAAACGTTGTTAAATGGAAGTTAGGCGAAAAAGAATTACGCGACCCTATCTATATACCTATGGGTGTATTTATAACGGCTTGGGCTAGACATAAAACAATCAGTACCGCTCAATTATGTTATGACCGTTTCATTTATGCTGATACAGATAGTTTGCATTTAGTTGGTACAGATATACCAAAAGCGATTGAACACATTATCGACGATAAAGAGTTAGGTTATTGGGCGCATGAAAGCACGTTCACTCGTGCTAGATTTATTCGTCAAAAAACATATATCGAGGAAATAGACGGTAAAATTGATGTTAAATGCGCGGGTATGCCCGATACAATAAAAGCAAAGGTTACATGGGATAACTTCCACAAAGGTTTTAAAAGCGGTGGTAAACTTTTACCGAAACGTGTAAAAGGTGGTATCATATTAAAAGACACAGAATTTACACTAAAATAGGAGGTCAAAATATGTGTGATAAAAAATGTGAAAATTGTACTTGTCAAGACGATACAATTACAATAAAGAAAAGTGTTTACAATCACTTAATAAAAACAACAAATGTAGTGAGAACTAGAAACAGAGAACTAGAAGAACAAAGCAAAGAATGGAAACATAAACTTATTAAAACAAAGAAATTAAACAGAAAACAAAAACGTTTAATACGTTCATGTATTCAAGTTGCTTTAATGCGTGATGATTTTAGCGAATTACATTATAACGATTGCATGGAGTTATTGAGGTTTCTAAAATGACACAGAAAAAGATTTTATTTTGGATATGTTTAATTTTTGGTTGCCTTGTATTTTGGTATTGCATTATCAAGTTAATTATGTTATAATGTATATGTAGAAAACAGATAGCATATTGTTACCTACATGGGAGTATCTACGGTAAAACGTACTTATGAGGTTTTGGGGTTGATAACCTGTCAATATAGCGTTTGTGATTTCTACAATTTAAAGGGCGGTCATGATTGGACGCTTACAAGCGTATTCCATTAA
>UMIG01039527.1_pt1 | contig 14411 bp, 10 predicted proteins | sample 1965761 | NCBI WGS metagenome assembly UMIG01 (sample SAMEA4836122, study PRJEB28245) | human gut metagenome | biome: gut microbiome; material: fecal sample | place: Denmark | collected 2008 | reverse complement strand
CATCTATATCCCTCGCTTTCTCTATCTGCTGTTCAAGGTCAGTAATTCGCTGTTCTGTTTCTGCAATAGCCGATTCTCGCTGTTTAATCTCTGTGCTAATTCCTGCCATTGCTGATTCTCGTCTGTAAGCTTCTGTATCTGGTCTGTCTTTTCTTCCAGAAGCATCAACAGTTCTTCTGTATCCGGTAAGATTTGTAGCAGCTCTGACAATTCTTTCTCTAATTGCTGCAATCGTTCTTCCTGCTCCTGAAAGCACATCAGCTTCTCGTCCTTTTCCTGTATCTCCTGAAGCATCTCTGCCATGATATTCTGCTGTTCCTCGATCTGTGTAATCATTGCTTCCATCATGGGAATTACTTCTTTGCTTTCTTCTAATGTCATTCAACCACTCCCTCCACATCGACAATGCACCGGACACCTTACCAAAGGTTGCGATTACCTTTTTCAGTAGTGCATTTTGTTTTTTAATCATCTGGTTTTCCTCTACCTTCCATGAACCTTTCCTTATCTGTCCGGTGAGATATTTTTTCTCAATCTTCCTTGCATCTGCACCCTCATGGATAGTAGGGACTTTTAATTTTCCCTGTCTTTCATAAGAGCGGTGGTCAATCTGATTGTCTATGGATAAATGTCGGTTACACATCTTTGCCCATTCGCTTCGCCATAACTCACAATTTTTTGGATTGTTCCAGCCGGTAGCATCGGTCAGAACCCGTTTCCATTGTTTTCTGTTTCTTGCCCCGACTTTCTGTACTCCGTTTTCATCAAGTACCGGAATACGGATTCCATGCCGGTCAAGATTTTTCTTATCCTGCCACCAGTCAGGGTGGGATTCATCAACCACGATATTTCCGTCAGTATCTCTGACAAAATCCCAGTCCTTGACTTCTTTGTTGCCCCATGAGTGATCCGGATTGAATGATCGCATGGTTACAAGTAAATGCACATGTGGGTTTCCATCGCCCTTGTCGTGTATGCTCCAGTCGGCACACATTCCCTTGTCCACGAAAGTCTTTTGAATATATTCGGTTGTATAATCAATCTTTTCCTGTCTGCTCCATTCTTTCGGTAAGGAAAATTCAAATGAGCGTCCAAGCTGTGCATCTGCATTTTTTTCTATCTTCAAGACCTCATTCCATAGCCGCTGTTTCTGAAATGTGATTTTAAACTTTTCCAGTGCGGCTTCCTTATCGTCCGCTCTTTTATAACGGATAGACTGTTGAAACCTTTTTATATTTTCTTCTGGTACATGCAGCCATTCAGGAGGTGCATTTTCGCACATCATCAGACTGGTGTAGACAACTTCCTTTTTGGAAGTATAGTAACTGATCCTGCCTGTTTCCTCATTCTTCATCACATCTCCATTAAGATATGCCGATGTGGATATGACAGATTTTCCTTTACTGCGTCCGACAATCTTTACTGTAAAATGAAATATCGCCATGATACGATTCCCCCTTTCTGCCGTATCCGGCATTGATTTCCGACAGCATCTTCTTCTGGTTTGACAGGAGTGAAGCTGTCGGAACGCCCTCTGCGCAAGAGTGCCCCCTGCGGCATGAGCAGGTCTGGCTGAAAGCCCCGCCGACGGAACGAGCCCGGCAAGCGTAAGCGCAGACCGGTTGCCACTTGTGGCAAACTTATAAGGACGACCTCTGGTTGTCCATAAGTGCGCCCTTCATTCAAAGGCAATGAAGGGAATGGAAAACCCACTCCCTCCGCCATTACACTTCCTCCATGTCTGTAACTAATTCTTTCTGCATCGCTTTTGAGAAAAACTTCCCGTTTGTTTCCTGCCTTTTTAAGAAGCCTATCAACTTTGGTAAATCTTCCTCCTCAATCGGACAGCCAAGAACTGATTCCACCGCTCCTCCAATCTGACAGAGCCTGTGGGTTCGTTTTTTACTTTCTTCCGCTTTCTTTCTCTTTTCCAGTTCCTTCCGCTGTGCAATGAGCTTTTTTGTAGCTTCAATGCTTTCCTGTTCCTTTTTCTCTAATGCACGTATTCTTTCTTCATAAGTCTTTGTTGATTTCGCCATATCGTCTTCATCCTTTCTTTTTCCGGTAAACAACAGTTCCCGGTTGCATATCAGGAGAAGCACATGGTATAATCCTCTTGCGTGTAGGTATATCATGGCTTCGGTCTGATAGAACCTTTGGCGGTTTCGTAGGAAGCCGCCTTTTTAAGTTGCCACATTTCTTGTGACAGCTTTTACATTTCCTTTATCCCTCAGATCTCGCCCCTCGTTGGCTTCCATGAACTTTTCCAGAATGTCAGTTTTAATAAGGACTTTTCTTCCGACTTTTAATACCGGAAGCTTCTTCCATTCAACCAGCTTTCTCAAAGTGTTTCTGCCAATTCCTGTATAGTCGGCTGCTTCCTCGATGGATAATGCAATCTTTCTTTCCGTCATCTTGTCACCTCCCATTAAATTGCATTATGCAATTTTTGTTGTGCTGTTAGTATAGCGGTTTTATATTGCGTTGTCAAGCGTTATGAAATTTTAAAAATAATCATTAAATTGCATATTGCAATTATGTGAGGTACATGCTATAATTCATACATACCGAAAAAGGAGGCAATCAGCATGAAAGATAAAGAACTACGCAAGCTGATAGGCAGCAGGGCAAAACAGCGTCGTCTGGAATTAAATCTGACACAGCCTTATGTTGCAGAGAAGATGGGAGTTACAGCTTCCACAATCCTGCGTTATGAGAATGGTTCGATTGACAATACCAAAAAGATGGTGCTGGAAGGTCTTTCGGAAGCACTTCATGTATCTATTGAATGGCTCAGAGGGGAAACCGATGAATACGAAACCGATATTACGGATAAGAAAGAATTACAGATTCGTGATGCAATGGGCGATATTCTCAAACAGTTACCTCTCGACCTTAGTAAAACGGAAGATGCTTTTTCCAAAGATTTACTGCTGTTGATGTTAAAGCAATATAACCTGTTTCTGGAATCATTCCAGTTTGCCTGCAAGAATTACAAGGGCAACACGAATGAAGCTGATATTGCAAAAGTAATGGGGTTTGAATCGAATGATGAATATAACGAGATTATGTTTCTCCGGGAGATCACCCACACTGTTAATGCCTTTAATGATATGGCAGATATCGTAAGGCTTTATTCCAAGAAACCGGAAATGGCAGAACAAAGGCTTGAAAATCTTTTATCAGAAGTTTTGTATGAGGATTCCGATTCGGTATAGAACGACAACCGGAGTTATGATATACTTACACGCAAGAAGCATTTCATCAGTTCCGATTGTCTGATATCGAAAGGAGACACACGATTATGGCAAAAGGATCTGTAAGAAAAAAAGGAAAGAAATGGTACTACCGCTTCTATGTAGAAGATGCAAGCGGCAATCTGGTTCAGAAAGAATACGCTGGAACAGAAAGCAAAAGTGAAACGGAAAAACTGCTCCGTCAGGCAATGGACGATTACGAAAGCAAGAAATTCATTGCAAAGTCGGAAAATATTACAGTTGGAGAATTACTTGATATATGGGCAGAGGAAGAATTAAAGACCGGTACTCTCAGTAATGGGACAGTCCAGAATTACCTTGGTGCTATTACCAACATCAAGAAGCATCCAATTTCAGAGAGAAAGTTGAAAAATGTAACATCTGAGCATTTACAAGCCTTCTTCGATCTGCTTTCCTTTGGTGGCACTTATCCAGATGGTTCAGAAAGAAAAGGTTACAGCAAAGATTACATTCGTTCTTTCTCGGCAGTATTACAGCAGTCATTCCGGTTTGCAGTATCACCAAAGCAATATATCACTTTCAATCCGATGCAGTATATTAAGCTGAAATACCAGACGGATGAGGTTGACCTGTTTTCTGATGATGACATGGATGGCGATATACAGCCAATTCCACGAGAGGATTATGAAAGACTGATTGAATTTCTACAGGATTACAATCCACCGGCAATACTTCCAATCCAGATAGCTTATTATGCAGGACTTCGTATCGGTGAAGCCTGTGGTCTGGCATGGCAGGATGTAAATCTTGAAGAACAGTGCCTTACGATCAGACGAAGTATCCGATATGATGGTTCAAGGCACAAGAATATCATCGGACCAACCAAACGAAAAAAGGTAAGGATTGTTGATTTTGGAGATACACTGGCAGAGATTCTTCGCAATGCCCGAAAGGAACAACTTAAAAACCGAATGCAGTACGGAGAACTTTACCACAAAAACTACTACAGAGAAGTAAAAGACAAAAACAGAGTTTACTATGAGTTCTATCATCTGGACGGAACAGAGAATGTTCCAGAAGATTATAAGGAAATATCCTTTGTCTGCTTAAGACCGGATGGAAGTTTGGAACTGCCAAGCACGTTAGGAATTGTTTGCAGGAAGATTGCTCAGAAACTGGATGGATTTGAAGGATTTCATTTTCACCAGTTGCGACACACCTACACAAGCAACCTTCTGGCAAATGGAGCAGCTCCGAAAGATGTACAGGAACTGTTAGGACACTCAGATGTCAGTACCACAATGAATGTCTACGCCCATTCCACAAGAAAAGCCAAGCGGGAATCCGCAAAGTTACTTGATAAAGTGGCAGGCAACGACTAAATAAAACTTTCCCTTATTTCCCTTACGATTATCTCATAAGGGCAAAAATAAGGGAAAATACATATCGTTTCGCTAATGCACAGGCTGGAAAGCCTGTAAAATAGGGAAAGTTAGAAATATATTTCGGCAAACTAGAATTTATAATTTTTTTGTGTTTTCATGGTCATGTTCTCCTTATATTTGATTACTGTTCCGCACACCGGCAAACAGACCGCCGCTCTTTCAGAGAAACAGGAAACTCATATGTTACATCACATCCCGGCTCTTTTATCAGCCGAAGAATAGCCTCTGCCGCACGGCTTCCCAGTTCTTCCATGGGATGACCTATACTTGTCAGGGGAACCGGATTCAGTTTTGCCAGTTCGGAATTATCAATACCGATTATGGAAATATCCTCCGGGATTTTTTTTCCTGTTTTTAAAAGGCATCTTGTCAGTTCATGCGCTACTTCATCATTGTAGCAGACGCAGGCCGTACATCCGGAAAGCCGGTATTTCAGTTTTTCCATGATCCTGGAAAAATCTTTCATTTCCAGTGTATCGATCCACGTCACTCTGCTTTCCTCCACTTCAATCCCTGCATGGCCCAGCGCTTTCAGATAGCCGAGATAACGTCTTCTTCCCTGACCGTCGTCTGTTTTAAAAATTCCTCCGATCCTGGTGTGACCATTTTCAATCAGATACTCTGTTGCAGCTCTGCCTGCCTGTACATCATTCATACTGATATGAGGAATATCCAGATTTTCATAGAAACTGTTGAAAAACAGAATTGGAATTCCTCTTGCCAAAAGTCTTCGATAAAACTTCAGGTTCGGATTGGGAAGACCGCTCATAACCGGTTCTGCGATCAGCGGATCACGGCTTCCCTCATCCAGCATTCGTTCCAGAAGTCTCCGCTCTGTTTCAATACGGTTGCCCGTAAACATAATGCGCGCACTGTAGCCTTCCTTTTCCAGTCGTTCTACCATCGGCTGCAGGATTCTGGGAAAAATATATCCATCCACATAGGTGGTCAGAATATCCACTGTATGAGACAGCATCTTCTTTTCTTCCTGCTCTGCCTGTTCATCCCGCACAAAGGTTCCGCTTCCCTGGATACGTGTCAGTATCCCCTGCTGCTCCAGAAGGCCAAGTGCATGACGTACCGTCTGACGGCTAATACCAAACGTACGGCTGATATCATTTTCTGATTCGATCTGATCTCCCCGGTTCAGCTCTCCGGTTGCTATTCTGTTTTGAATCCATTCCGTCACCTGACGGTACTTAGCAATACCCATATTTTATACCAGATTAATTCTTTTTCTTCTTTGTTGTTACGTCAAGTACAACCGCTCCCAGAAGTACCGCACCTTTTACAACCTTCTGAAGGTCTGTTGACATACCGCACATGGACATACCGTTGTTCAAAACACCCATTACCAGAGCACCGACAACAGCGCCGATGATCGTACCAACTCCGCCGGATGCAGCAGCGCCGCCGATATAACAGGAAGCAATCGCATCCATTTCAATACCATCACCCATTTTCGGGTTTGCGCCGCCCTGACGTGCGGATAATACGATACCTGCAAGAGCTGCAAGAACGCCCATATTTACATATACCCAGAAAAATACATGTCTTGTGTTGATACCGGAAAGTCTTGCTGCCTTTGCGTTTCCTCCCATTGCATAAATCTGACGGCCTGCAACGGTTCTGCTTGTAATAAAATGATATACTGCAACTACAACACCAAGAACGATCAGCTGAATCGGAATACCATTATACTGTCCCAGTTTTATAAAGAAGAACCATACGATCAGAAGGATCACAACATCTTTTACTGCCATCTGCCATGGAACAATATTGGCAAATCCATATTTGTTATTTGTTTTAATCGTGTTCAGCTCAGTAAGAATAAGACACACGGTAACAACAGCGGCCACACCCACACATACCAGGTCCAGCGTTCCTCCTGCAAAGTCGATCTTGATCGTTGGAAGGAATCCTGTTCCGATGAACGCATAATCCTGAGGAAGAGGACCTACAGTAAGAGATTTTAAAAGTGTATATGTAAGACCACGGCCCATAAGCATTGTAGCCAGAGTTACTACAAACGGAGGGATGTCCAGATATGCAATAAAGAATCCGGAAAAAACACCAACTCCAAGTCCGATGGCAATAGCTACCAGCCATGCAAGAGCTACCGGCCACTGCTGCTCTACAACAAGCTTTGCAGCACATGCAGCGCCAAGAGCTACTACTGAGCCAACACCCAGATCGATATATCCGGTCAGTACGCACAAAAGCATACCGGTTGCAAGGATGATAATGTAACCATTCTGCATGATCAGGTTGTTAATGTTGGTAGGGGTGGCGTTTGCTCCGCCTGTAAGTACGTAAAAAATAGCAAAAATTACAACAAGTGCTACAATCATTCCAAGGGATTTCAAATCCAGATTTATATATTTTTTCTTAGTATCTGTTCCCATTACTCTTCTCCTTTCGCATTACTGTCCATAATGCACTTCATGATACTTTCCTGACTAAGTTCAGCGTGACTGAGTTCTCCTGCTATACGGCCTTCATTAATAATGTACGCCCGGTCACAGGTTCCTATAATTTCCTGCATTTCAGAAGAAATTACGATCACAGCCTTACCGGCGCGGGCCATATCATTGATAGCGCAGTAAATTTCATATTTTGCGCCCACATCAATGCCTCGGGTCGGCTCGTCCAGGATCAGAACATCCGGCTGCGTCATCATCCATTTTGCCAGAACAACCTTCTGCTGATTTCCTCCTGACAGAGAACCCACTGTCTGATGAATAGAAGTTGCTTTTACATTGATTTTTTTCTTGTATTCCTCTGCTTCCAGATTTTCCTTCCGTTCATTGACAATGGCTCCGTTGGAATAGTAATTGCGTAATGCGGCCATAGTCATGTTTGTTTTGATATCGTCGATCAGTACCAGTCCGTAAGTTTTCCGGTCCTCTGAAGTATACGCGATCTTATTATTGATGGCATCCTTCACTGTTTTTGTACTGACCTTTTTTCCGTGCATATATACTTCTCCGGAAATTTTCTGACCATAGGAATGACCGAATAAACTCATGGCAAATTCTGTTCGCCCTGCTCCCATCAGTCCTGCAAGTCCCACTACCTCGCCTGCCCGGACTTTGATATTGATATTTTTGAGGATCTGCATCTCCGGGATTTCCGGATGATAGGCATTCCAGTTTTTCACCTCAAGGACCACATCACCGACAGGACAATTATCACGAACCGGATAGCGGTTATTCATCTCACGTCCGACCATTCCCTTAATGATCCTGTCCTCTGTCCACTCGTCCACACCCTTTTTCAGGGTTTCAATAGTCTTTCCGTCTCGAATGATCGTAATGGCATCTGCAACGTAGCTGATCTCATTCAGCTTATGGGAAATAATAATACAGGTAACGCCTTTTTTCTTCAGCTCCAGCATAATTTCCAGAAGCTGTGCGGATTCTTCATCATTAAGAGCTGCTGTAGGCTCGTCCAATATCAGAAGATCAACATTTTTTGCCATTGCCTTGGCAATCTCGATCAGCTGCTGCTTTCCTACGCCCAGAGTATTCACCGGGGCATTGAGGTTTTCATTTTCCAGGCCCACATGAGCCAGGGCCTCCTTTGCCTCTCCTCTGGTCTTTGTCCAGTCGATCACGCCTTTCATGGAAACACGTTCGTTTCCCATAAAAACATTTTCCGCTATAGATAAGTATGGGCTTAACGCAAGTTCCTGATGAATAATAACAATTCCCTTATTCTCACTGTCCTTGATCTTGTGGAACTTACAGGTCTCGCCTTTGTAAATAATGTCTCCCTCGTATGAACCATAAGGATATACGCCGGAAAGAACATTCATCAGGGTCGATTTGCCGGCTCCGTTCTCACCACATAACGCATGAATTTCTCCCTTCTTGACCTGAAGGTTTACATCGTCCAGAGCTTTTACACCGGAAAATGCTTTTGTTATGTGTTTCATTTCCAAAATAACTTCAGACATGTCTTTCCCTCTCTCCTTTTCTGCTTTTTATGAAAAGAGACGGCAGATTCTTCCGCCGCCTCTCTCAGTTTCACATTCAGCTTAACTCATTATTTTAACTGATCTTCTGTATAGTATCCGCCATCGATCAGAACTTCTTTATAGTTGGACTGATCTACTGCAACCGGTGTGCACATATAGGTCGGAACTACCATTTTTCCGTTATCATACTGCTCAGTATCGTTGATTTCCGGCTCTTCGCCCTTCAGAACAGCATCTACCATAGTAACTGCTTTTTCAGCAAGGAGACGGGTATCTTTGTAAATAGACATTGTCTGTGTTCCGTCGATGATGTTTTTGGTAGCCATAACTTCTGCATCCTGTCCTGTGATCAGCGGCCAGTTTTCTTCTGTGTATCCTGCACCCAGAAGAGCGGCTTTGATTCCATATGCAAATCCGTCAAATGCGGAGCATGCAATATCAAGATCTTCATCTGCATAATTTGCTGTCAGAATGTTCTCACAGTTTGCCTGAGCTGTTTCCTGAGACCATCTGAGGATACATGTATCTTCAAAAGATGTTCTGCCTGATTTACATACAAGTGTTCCATCATCCAGATACTCCTGAAGAACTTCCATAATACCGTTGTACAGGAAAAGTGCATTGTTGTCATCCGGTGATCCCATAAAGAACTCGATTGTATAGGACTCTCCTGCTTCACGGGCTGCGTCCAGATCCTTGGTATCCTTAATATAATTACCAATAACAGTACCAACACCTTTATTGTCAAAGGTTGCATAATAAGAAACCGCATCAGTATCCATAAGGAGACGGTCATAAGCAATAATAGGAATACCTGCTTCTTTTGCCTGTGCCTCTGCATTTACAAGCACACCGGAGTCAATTGCCGCAATAACAAGACAGTCAACGCCCTTGCCCACATAGTTCTCAAGCTGAGATACCTGCATTGCCGTATCGTCTTCTGCGTACTGAAGCTCTACCTTGTAGCCTTTTTCTTCAAGCTGTTTCTTCATGTTCGCGCCATCATTGATCCATCTCTCTGATGACTGAGTCGGCATCAGGATACCAACTGTTTTCTGCTCTTCTGCTGATACTGTGGTAGCGGAAGCTGCTCCCATGGAACATACCATTGCTGCTGCAAGTGCTGTACTGACTAACTTTCTGTTCATTTCTTTTCCTCCCTGTCCATTTCTGTACAAGTCGTCTGTAACTTGTACGGTTTTTGTGTCACATCCTGTACAATAGCATTGTTGTTTTTTGTATGTTTTGTACATCTGCGCATCACTTGTTACGTTTAACTGTGAGCATATTGTATACCTCCTCCCGTATATTTGTCAAGTATTTTTTAGATATATCTGTGATTTATGTATATTTTGCATATAAACTTGTATGTACATTTGGTACTTTTGCCAGTCACTCACTTATACATCTTTTCCATTCAACTGGCAGAAAAAAACAGGCTGGCAAATACCATCACCAAAAGTAGTTTGGAATGCATTTTGGCCAAAGTACCGGAAACAAAGTACACAGTAACTGAACTCCTGAGCATTGCCAGGATATCCCTGATCCGTACTTGATTTTTAAAAGATCAAAAATTATAATCAGGAATACAGATGTCAAAAATCACCATATATGATATGATTAAGTAACTGTTCACAGTCCACTGCTGTAAGCCTGATGAACTGTGGCATGATTCACATACAAAATGACGTAATCCACACCAGGAGGTTATTTATGGAAGATTTATCCAGAATTGAGGTTCTTCCCCAGGCTTTTCTTGCCCGGATGAGGGAAATGCTTGGAGACGAATATGAAGAATTTTTAGAAAGCTATAAAAAGCCCCGTACCTACGGGCTTCGTGTCAATACATCAAAAATCACCTGTGAAGAATTTGAAAATCTTGTTCCGTTTCCGGTAACGCGGATTCCATGGACAGAGAACGGATACTTTTATTCTGAGGATATCCGTCCTTCCAGATGTCCTTTGTACCAGGCAGGGCTTTATTATCTTCAGGAGCCCAGCGCCATGACTCCGGCCGCCTGTCTTCCGGTAAATCCAGGCGAATCTGTTCTTGATCTCTGCGCTGCTCCCGGAGGAAAAGCCACGGCTCTTGGCGCAGCTCTGAATGGTCAGGGGCTTCTGATTGCCAATGATATCAGTTCTTCAAGAGCCAGGGCGCTGCTTCGCAATCTGGAGCTTTTCGGCATTTCCAACAGTTTTGTCACAAATGAAACGCCGGCCCGCCTTGCAGAACAGTTCCCGGAATTTTTCCACAAAATCCTTCTGGATGCTCCCTGCTCCGGAGAGGGAATGTTCCGAAAGGAAGAAGCTCTGGCAAAAGACTGGACTCCTGAAAAATCTCATGAATTGTCCGGAATACAAAGGGAACTGATTCTTCAGTCTGCAGACATGCTCCGTCCCGGAGGACTTCTGCTGTATTCCACCTGTACCTTTGCGCCGGAAGAGGATGAGGGAACTGTTTCTTATCTTCTGGAACAAAGAGATGACATGGAGCTTCTGGAGCTTCCTGCATATGAGGGATTTTCTCCGGGTGTACCGGAATGGGGAAACGGAAATGAAAATCTCAGAAAATGTGTACGTATTTTCCCACACAAAATGAACGGCGAAGGACATTTCCTGGCTCTTATGAAAAAACAGGGACAGCCGGATATGGTTCAGCAGCCTTCTTCTGCTCGCCCGGATGCCAATACCAGAAAATGGCTGGAACTTTTCCTTGATGAGATCGGATTACGGACATTGGGGGGAAAAGCCTTTGACTGGAACCGGGTGGAGACAAGAGGAGACAAGGTCTATTATCTCCCTCCTGTAAACACCAGTTTCCGAGGACTTACCTTTCTCCGCAACGGCCTGTATCTGGGTGATCTGAAAAAGAACCGCTTTGAGCCGTCCCAGCCTTTTGCTCTGGCTCTTCATAAAAATGATGTAAAGGCTGTGATCTCTCTTCCTCTGAATGATTCCCGTCTGACCCGGTATCTGAAAGGAGAAACGCTTCTCATTGAAGAAGGAGAAGCCTGTGGCAAAAAAGGCTGGCATCTTCTCTGCGCAGAGGGCTATCCTCTCGGCTTCGGCAAACTGGTAAACGGTACTTTGAAAAATAAATATCCCGCAGGCTGGAGAGTCTGATCAAAAAAATCCCCGGGCAGAGCTTACTCTGTCTGAGGATTTTCTGTCATATTCATAGCGGATCACTTGATTTTATTCTTTTGTCAGGAAATGGAAGAAAGATCTTTTACCGGGATTTCCTTTTGCAGGCTAAAGGAATAAATAATCTTTTCTTTTACTTTTTTCTTCAAAAGTCTTTCCAGCGCCTGAGCATAATCATCAAGCTGTGTACGGTAACGTTCTTCCAGCAGCTTTTCTTCGCCCGGAAGAATCCGGTCTGTCTTATAATCCACAAGGATCAGTTCGCCATCTTCTTCAAAATATGCATCAATGATACCCTGAACAAGAATTTTTTCACCTCCTGTCCAGGAATCATTCAATTCTGAGGCCTGCACAGATATCACAAAAGGCTGCTCACGGAAAAGCTTTTGTTCCTGAGCTGCTTTTTTCATTCTGTGCCCCAGATCTGAGCGCACGAAGCTCAGAATATCTTTAATATAAATACATCCTGCTTCTTCCTTACTCATTTTTCCCATTTCTTCCAGATGGCTGATCTGTTTTTTAATTCCTTCAAAGGAATTGTCTCCTGTATAATCCAGACATTCCATAACCTGATGATAGGCAGTTCCCTTAGCCGCTCCCCGGACAGTCTGATCTTCTGCTGCAAACCGCGGAACCAGCGGCACAAATTCTTTCTGGAAAAATACAGTCTCTTCCTGCTCTTCATCCTGCCAGCTTCTTTTTTTCAGCTCAGATACACTTACTTTTACAGGCATCTCTGCCAGATAATCACAGGGATACTGAAACTCGAACCGTTCTTCAAGCGCCTGCCGTATTTCCTGATCATACACTTTTTCACAATCCCAGTTTTTTATTACCTGCTCACGGATCTGAAAATCTGTCATATCCACAATCTGGCCCTGAATAAGGTCTGCCGCCGTAACCTTTCTTATTTTGAACTCTGCATTTTCATCTCTGCACTCCTGTATACTTCCTGCCGGAATCCCATAATCCAGATAAAGCGTTCTCATTGCACTGTGGCCTGCAAGAGCGGGAAGTATCACATCCCAGAAATCCCTTGCCCCACAACGGATTCCTCCGGGCAGCAGCGTTTCCTCTCTGTTTTTTCCATAGGAAATCCGCGCCAGAGTTTCTTCCAGCTTTGCTATGGTGCCTGTAATATAAAGCTTTTCTTTTGCGCGGGTAAAGGCAACATAGAGAACTCTCAGTTCTTCGCCCAGACTTTCTCTTTTCAGTTCTCTGCGGATAATCTGTTTGTGAAGAGTAGGCGCGATCAGTCTTTTTTCCGGAAGTATGGCATCAGCTCCGAATCCCAGCTCCGGATGGATCAGAAGCCGGGCGTTTATATCCTGGAAATTAAACTGTTTTCCCATTCCCGCAGCAAACACCACAGGAAATTCCAGTCCCTTGCTTTTATGGACCGTCATGATCTGTACTGCTCCGCTGCCGGCGTCTGTCACATTCACTTCGCCAAAATCCACCTCATATTTCTGAAGACTCTCAATATATCTGACAAAATTAAACAGTCCCCTGTAGCTGGTTTTTTCATAATCCATTGCTTTTTCCACCAGCATACGAAGGTTGGCTCCTCTCTGATTTCCGCCGGGAAGAGCTCTTACATACGTTTCGTAGCCTGTCGCTTTCAGAATATACAGAATCAGCTGGTGAACCGGAGTATAGGCTGCCATATGGCGAACTTCCTGAAGCTGACTGTAAAATTTTTTCAGCCTGTCTCTGAGCATCCTTTTTTCCTGTTCTTCTCTGTTTTCAGTTTCCCCTTCTTCCCCGGCTTCTTTTTCAATAAAAGCGCAGAGACTTTCATACAAAAGCCCTTCCGGACTTTCCAGACGGATCAGAGACAGATCCTGAGCTGTACAGCCCACCAACGGAGAATGCAGCACACCTGTAAGAGGAATATCCTGCAGAGGGTTGTCACAGACTCTCAGATAGTTCAAAAGAGTTACTACCTCCTGTGCAGAAAAATACCCCGTTCTGGATGCGGTATACGCGGGAATCCCATTTGATTCCAGCACCTCCCGGAAGGTATCTGCCCATCCGTAGGCTGAGCGGAGCAGGATCACAATATCTCCATACTCCAAAGGTCTGTATGTTCCGGTTTCTTTGTCAAGAATCTGCTCTCTGCCTGTAATTCTGTTTATTTCTGCGGCAATGGCAAGGGCTTCCAGCTCCTGCGGCGTCTGCCCGGAATCTTCATCCTGAAGCTCTTCACTGTCTTTTTCCACCAGAAGCACTTCCGTTTTCAGAAACTCTCCACCCTCAGGGAAATCCGCTCCGGGATAAAGAGCGTTATTGTCATCATAGGTAATGCCTCCCAGATCTTCTCCCATAATCCTGCGGAAAATATAATTCACACTTTCCAGAACCTGAGCGCGGCTGCGGAAATTTTTGTGAAGCTCAATCTTCTGTTCCCGGCTGTCTTCTGTGGAATAGGTCTTATACTTTTCCATAAAAAGTTCAGGTCTTGCCAGTCGGAAGCGGTAAATACTCTGCTTCACATCTCCTACCATAAAAATATTTTTTCTGTCCTGAGACCATCCGGAAACCATGGAGGTGATCATCTCCTGGACAAGATTGCTGTCCTGATATTCATCAACCATGACCTCCTCATATTTTTCCGAAAGCTCC